>Ga0209395_1003115_pt1 | contig 20941 bp, 18 predicted proteins | sample GOMGulsemesocosm_3_FD_184635 | JGI IMG/M metagenome (GOLD analysis project Ga0209395, IMG submission 184635) | Methane-oxidizing microbial communities from mesocosms in the Gulf of Mexico - GOM9D Gulf of Mexico (SPAdes) (version 2) | ecosystem: Environmental > Aquatic > Marine > Cold seeps... | reverse complement strand
AGCCAAGAAAATAAGGCGTTTTATCTATTTGGCACTTTAAATTCATATTGGATGAAAATTAGGCGTGATTTTTGAAAGTAACTTCTGTATAATGCGCGCTCCCTGACGTTACAAATGTCTAATATCCCCAAGATACTAGACGATGGACTCGATACTCGAAGGGGTAATGGCGCAGTCTTTTAAACGGATAATCATAAGATTATTTTTTAGTAACATTATAATATTGGGTTTTTTAAATGAAAACTTTTGTAGCAAAACCAGAAAGCGTACAACGCGAATGGTTCTTAGTGGACGCCGAAGATAAAACTCTAGGTCGTATCGCTACTGAAATTGCAACCCGTTTACGCGGCAAGCATAAAGCAGAATATACTCCTCATGTTGATACTGGCGATTACATCGTTGTTATCAATGCTGAGAAAGTAAAAGTGACTGGTAATAAAGCGAAGGGTAAAATTTACTACTCGCATACAGAATTCCCAGGTGGTCTTAAGCAAATTAGCTTTGAAAAGTTAATTGAAAAAGCACCTGAACGTGTACTTGAATTCGCAGTTAAAGGTATGTTGCCTAAAGGTCCTTTGGGTCGTGAAATGTTCCGTAAACTTAAAGTTTATGCGGGCACAGAACATAAACATACTGCACAACAACCACAACTTTTGGAGCTTTAAGCAATGGCTGATAATCAATATTACGGTACTGGTCGTCGCAAGAGCTCAACTGCTCGTGTGTTCATGAAAGCTGGTAACGGTGCAATTACAATTAACAAACGTGACATCTCTGTATATTTCGGTCGTGAAACGGCTCGTATGGTTGTTCGTCAACCATTAGAGTTAGTTGAAATGGTTGAAAAGTTTGACTTTAACATCACTGTAGTTGGTGGTGGTATTTCTGGTCAAGCTGGTGCAATACGTCACGGTATTACTCGTGCATTAATGGAGTTTGATGAAACTTTACGTGGTTCGCTACGTCCAGCAGGTTTTGTTACTCGTGATGCTCGTAAAGTTGAACGTAAGAAAGTTGGTTTACACAAGGCTCGTAAAAAGCCACAATTTTCAAAACGTTAATATTTACGTTATACGAATTCAAAAACCGGCATTTGCCGGTTTTTTTCTACCTGAAAATAAGGAAAATACCGGGGCTTCCCTCAACAGGCAATTACTTCTGCTCCTAAGGCTAAAGTTCAAGTGAAATTTTCATATCAATCTTTTAGTTATTCTTATTTTTCATCCTTCTAACGCTTCTTTACATATAGTTAATTTGGTCTACTTTTAAATAGCCTACTTATAAATAAGGAGTTTAAAATGATCAAAATAATGTTAAGTACTACCATGTTGTTTTTGTTTACAAATGTATTCGCTAAAGATGTAGCGTTTTCTAATGCTGATGGTTCAGCGCACACTGATATCTGTATTGCAGCAGCAACTTCAGATTCAGCTTTAAAAGTTAAAATCAAAGAACACAACTATAGCGATGCAACGGTAAATCATTTAAGTTGCAATGGTCTTTCAGTAGAGCAGTTCGCTAAAAAATATCAAATAAGTACTATGAGTAAACCAGTTAAAGTCTTTTCATTTGATAACTCTATGGGAAACCTTGAAGCTGATATCTGTATAGCAGCAGCTAGCTCAAATGAAACTTATAAGGCCCTTAAAGAAAAACTATCTAAGCCAAGGGAGTTTTATCAATCAATTTCCTGTAACAATAAACCATTAGCTACTTTCGCTAAAAAATTTGGTAATAAAAAATTTAGGATCTAATAAGTAAATGGACCTTAATTGCAGATAATTAAATGTTATGCAATTAACGATAATGACGATGATTGATAATTATTCGTATCTATTATCGGTAAACGATTAATATATCCATATATAACTGATGTTTCGCTTCTTTTTCCTTGTAAAAAATAGGGCATTTCTTTATGATCAGAAAAATTTTTTTATCGCTAGTTTGATTAAATCGTAACAAAATGTACTTTTTATTTTAGAATAATAAAAATCAAATTGATTTAGTTAAATATTAATTGGAGATTTTGAATGAGCAATGCGCCCGTTAATAACGGCCGTCGACGCTTTCTAACTGCAGCTACTTCAGTAGTTGGTGGTGTTGGTGTTGTCGGTTTGGCTGTGCCTTTCATTGGTTCTTGGAACCCAAGTGCTAGAGCGAAAGCTGCTGGTGCTCCGGTAGAAGTCAATGTAGGTAAAATAGAACCCGGTCAGCTAATCAGAGCTGAATGGCGTGGTAAACCTGTATATGTGGTACGCAGAACCGAGGAGATCGTTTCAGCTCTAGCTGCTCACGATGGTCAGTTAAAAGACCCTCAATCAGAAGAACCGCAGCAACCCGCCTATGCAACAAACGCTTATCGTTCAATTAAACCTGAATTTATGGTTGCTTTAGGTGTGTGTACACATTTAGGTTGTGCACCTACTTATTATAAAGGCAATTTTGAAGAACAAGTTGAAGGCGTTTCAGACGGCTTTTACTGTCCTTGCCATGGTTCCAAATTTGATATGGCAGGACGTGTATTTCAAAGCGTTCCAGCACCGACAAATTTAGTTGTACCAGAGCACTCATTCCCATCAGCAGACACCCTACTTATTGGTGTTGGTCAAGGAGACGCGTAATGTTTGCAAATTTAATGGCTTGGATTGAACAACGCTTACCTTTGATGGATGCGATGAACAAACATGCAGCCCAATATCCTGCACCAAAGAACTTTAATTTTTGGTATGTTTTTGGCATTTTAGCCAGTGTTGTTCTAGTGAATCAATTGCTGACAGGCGTTTGGTTAACAATGAATTACGATCCAACAGGTGATGGTGCTTTTGCTTCAATAGAATACATTATGCGTGATGTCGACTATGGTTGGATGTTACGCTATATGCACTCTACCGGTGCATCAGCCTTTTTTGTTGTAGTTTACATGCATATGTTCCGTGGCATGATCTATGGCTCTTATCAAAAGCCTCGTGAACTGTTGTGGTTATTTGGCATGCTTATTTTCCTAGTTTTGATGGCTGAAGCCTTTATGGGCTACTTATTGCCTTGGGGGAATATGTCATACTGGGGGGCTCAGGTCATTATATCCATTTTTGGCGCCATTCCGATTATCGGAGATGATTTAACACTATGGATTCGTGGTGATTATGTTATCTCTGGAGCAACTCTAACTCGTTTCTTTGCTTTGCATGTTGTTGCTTTGCCTCTAGTACTTGTCGTTCTAGTTTTTCTTCACATTTTGGCTTTACATGAAGTCGGCTCAAATAATCCTGAAGGTACGGACATTAAAAAACCTAAGGGCAGTGTTCCACTTGAAGAACAAAGTAAATTCCAGTTTCATGAACAATATACTAAGAAGTATGACATCGTAGATGCGATACCATTTCATCCTTATTACACTGTAAAAGACTTAGTTGCCGTAGTGATTTTCTTAATTGTTTTTTGTTGGGTAATGTTTTTTGCACCAGAAGGTGGCGGCTACTTTATGGAAGCGCCAAATTTTGAACCTGCAAATGGTTTGAAGACGCCTGAACATATTGCGCCTGTTTGGTATTTTGGACCATTTTATACAGTACTACGTGTTATTCCTGATAAATTATTAGGAGCGATAGCGATGTTTGGCGCTATTATCATGTTGTTTTTATTACCATGGTTTGATCGTGGTGTCGTTAAGTCACTTAAATACCGTTGTACTGCCCACACTATAAACCTTACCCAGTTTGCCATATGTTTCATTGTACTTGGTGCGTTAGGTACTATGCCAGCAACACCACTTAATAATATGATAGGAACTATTGCTAGTTTTGGTTATTTCGGTTTCTTTGTTGCGCTGTGGGTATACAGTAAAAACGAGAAGACTAAGCCGGTTCCAGAGAGGGTGTCAGGATAATGAAAAAACTTATTAGAGCCTTAACATTTGGAATTATCGCATTACCTTTGTTTGCTTTGGCATCAAGTGGTGGTATGCATTTAGATAAAGCAGGGAATGACCTAGCAGACAAAGAATCACTTAAGCGTGGTTTTGATTCATACGTCAATTATTGCTTAGGTTGTCACCAATTAAAATATCAACGATACAATCGTACTTTTACTGATTTAGGTATCAGTGAAGAAGAAGGTATCGCTAAGTATCTACAAAATGGTCAAAAACCGGGTGAGCATATTACCAATACTATGCCTGCTAAAGATGCAGCTAAATGGTTTGGTAGTGCGCCGCCTGATTTAACTTTAGAAGCTCGCTTACGCCCTGGTCCTGACTATATTTATACTTACTTACGTTCATTTTATGTAGACGCAGAACGTCCATTTGGTGTTAACAACAAAGTATTTAAAGATGTTGGCATGCCTCATGTGCTTCAAGGTTTACAAGGTATACGTACTCTAGATGAGCACGGTAATTTAACTGAGGCAACAGGTGGTTCTATGACCACTGAAGAATATGATGCCTTTGCTAGAGATTTAGCTAACTTTTTGGAATATACAGCTGAACCAAATAAACTAGAGCGCGAAGCGATGGGTTATTGGGTTATTGGCTTCTTGTTTATTTTCCTAATTTTTGCTTATTTACTGAAAGTCGAATATTGGAGAGATGTACACTAGATATTTCGTAGTGGCATTACTTAATTGTTGAGGTTTATAACCTCTTGATACCCAAACACTTTAGATTTCCTAGAATGTTTGGGTTTATTATTTTTTATTAAAGATTTTTTTTGGAGGCATTATGGCCGTAGCTGCAAACAAACGCTCTGTTATGAATTTATATTCACATGCAGATGACATGTATAGTCATCAAACACGCATCGTATTAGCAGAAAAAGGTGTTGGTGTAGATATTCACCTGGTAGATTTAGCTAATTTGCCTGACGACTTATTTGAACTTAACCCTTACGGTACAGTTCCTACTTTAATTGACCGTGAGCTTGCGTTATACGAAGCAAAGATCATTATCGAGTATCTTGATGAGCGTTTCCCACATCCACCATTGATGCCTGTGTATCCTGTTTCTCGTGGTCGTAGTCGTTTGATGATGCATCGCATCGAGCAAGATTGGTATAGTCTTGCGAAAACAATAATCGATGGTCCTGCAGATGCAGCAAGCAAAGCACGCCAAGAACTTAAAGACAGCTTATTGAGTATTGCACCTGTATTAAATGAAGCGCCATACTTTATGAGTGAAGAATTTAGCTTAGTTGATTGTTATTTAGCTCCTTTGTTATGGCGTTTACCTGTTTTTGGTATTGAGCTTGAAGGACAAGGTTCTAAAGAATTAAAAACGTATATGCTCAAGTTATTTGAACGTGAATCATTTCAAGCATCACTAACTGAAACTGAACGTGAATTACGTTTTGGAAACCCAGTGTAGTGTCTGAAATACCTATGACTTCTAATAAGCCCTATATTGTTAGGGCTTTCTATCAGTGGATTGCTGACAATCAATTAACACCTTATGTGGTTGTTGATGTCAATGTATACGGTGTTTTAGTTCCATTGTCTTATGTCAATGACGGGCAAATAATACTAAATGTTTCTTCAGCAGCGGTAGGTACTATTGCCTTAGGTAATGACAGTATAGAGTTTAGTGCCAGGTTTGGTGGTAAGCTCGAACATATTGTTGTGCCATATGGAGCCGTAGCCGCTATATATGCAAAGGAAAATGGCGCAGGTACATCATTAGCTATAGAGCACCCGCCAGAACAGGATACTAGCGTTTTAGCTACAGGTTTATCAAGTGTGGGTTCTGATACTCAAACTGATACTGAGATTGCTACTGAAGAAAATAATAGTACTAAGAAAAAAGGGCGCGCAACGCTTAAAGTTGTTAAATAAAAAAGCAAGCGTAATGCTTGCTTTTTATCAAAGCTTTCAGGTTTACTTCATTTACAAGAGAACAACTAGCTAAAGGTTCTCTTGATATTCAAACATCTTAAAAACACGATTCACGCCACCGATATTTCTTGCTATTTCAATGGCTGTGTTCGCCTGTACCTGAGATATTAGCCCTAATAGGAAAACCTCGCCATTTTCAGTAACCACTTTAATGTTGCTGGCATTAATTTTTTCGTCAGCAAATAGTGCGGCTTTAACTTTTGATGTTATCCACAGATCATTTGTTTTAGTCGTAAACGAAATTTCATTACTAATACGTATTTGGTTATGTACATGTAATACCCCGTTGACACTTGTTACTGTCTTGATAGCTAAGTCACGAAGATAACTATTAGGTGCTTGTCCAATAACGAGAACACTACCGTTTACGCTGATCACTTGTAGGTTGGCATTGTCTTGTAATGCTTGTTGTGTACTTAAGTCATTATGAGCTGTTAACTCAATTCTTTGATCGTCTATTTGTTTACCCAAAGTACGTTTATCGGCGGCAACACCTGCACCACCAGTAACGGCAACAACAGCTGCTGCAACGCAGCCTTGTAATAACGTAATGCAAATTAATAGAGATAATACGTTTTTGATTGCCATGTTAACTATCCGTTTGAGGAAATAATGTCGTATCGATAATGTCACATAAACAGTGAATTACAAGTAGGTGAACTTCTTGAATGCGTGCTGTTCGTGACGAGGGAATGCGTATTTCAACATCGTTCTCGCCTAATAAACCAGCAATGTCTCCGCCGTCCTTACCTGTTAAAGCAATTATCGGCATATCTCGTGATACAGCTGTTTCAATGGCTTTTATAACATTTCTTGAGTTACCACTGGTTGATATTGCAAGTAGTACATCGCCATTATTGCCTAATGCACGCAGTTGTTTTGAAAATACTTCATCAAAATGGTAATCGTTACCAATTGAAGTAATCGTTGAAGTGTCTGTTGTCAAAGCTATAGCGGGTAAAGGGGGGCGTTCAGTTTCGTATCTATTTAATAGTTCCGCTGAGAAGTGTTGTGCGTCTCCTGCTGATCCTCCATTACCACAAGCAAGTATTTTATTGCCAGCTAATAAACTTTGCACCATTATCATACCAGCGTGTTCTATCGGTCCTGATAATACTTCACTTGCGGCTATTTTTGTTTGAATGCTTTCGGTGAAATTGCTTTTTATCCGGTCTAACATAACTGATTTATGCTCCGTTCTAGTTGATTAAAAGGCGTTTTTAAGCCAAGTGGTTTGTGGTTGATTGATATCACCTTCTAAAGCGATAATATCGAATCTGCATGATGTATTATATTCGTTTAAATCATTTTGTTGCAGGTAATATTTTGCACATTGCTTAATTTTTTGTATTTTTTTGTAAGTAATGGCTGAAATGGCACCGCCAAACTGGTTATTTTTTCGATATTTCACTTCAACAAAGATATAAACATCACCTTCAAGTAAAATAATATCTATTTCACCTTGCCGATTACGATAGTTACTAGCTAAATATTTTAAGCCGCTATTGACCAAGTATTGTCGTGCAAAGTTTTCAGAAGTTTGCCCTTTATTCTTAGTCGAATGAGGTTCAATCAATGTCAATTTCTTGTACCTCTCCTTGCAAGTACCTTCCCCATAATAAACTGCGTGTTAGCATATTTTTGGTATCCAGTTTAAGTATGCCGGTTTGACCAAAGTGTCTTATATAAGGTTCAACTTTCATTGCAGAAATTTTCTTTACTAAGTGAAAACTATCAAAGCCCATGGCAAATATACGTTGTAAACTATCACTACGCTCAGGCCATAATTTATGGCTTAGTTGTTCAAGATTTTTATTTTGATATTTACTAGACAATAACCAAGGCATCTCAGTGAAAGTTAGCCCTGCTAAATCTTTTCGCTCACTAGCATCGACTTTGCCACTATGACTTAAAGAACTCGCAAATATAGGGATTAATGAGGAGTAGGTGCTGATATTTACATCGATATAAGGCTTTAACAACCTTGTTGCTGTAGGAGAGCCGACGAGGTAAATCATGTCAATATCACGTCTATTCCTCGACTCTGTTTCAATATTTTGACGAATACGTGATTCAATTCTTTTGATTCTATTTTGACTTTCACCAACATCGAGACCCTCTTTTAATATTTTTTGCATATCTGCATTCCTATCAAAATAAACAATCTCAGGCTGTTTGTTCGTTATTAAGTACCACTGTAAAGCAAAGGATTTTGCAATGCGTTGGCTGACATTATCATTGAGACTAAAAACAATCGGATATTCAAATTTCTGCTTACTTAAGGTTGTTGCTGCTTGTATCGCTTCATCTTCGCGTCTCATTGATAAGGCGACATGGTTTGCTTGCATTGGAACATCAGTTGCTATGTTTAATAGTAGCGTTGGAGTTTTATTATCTGGAATGTTTAAGTAACTGTGTACATGATCTTTTAATAAAGGGCCAATAACATAATCTATGTTATTTTCTTGGAAAGTTGCAGGTAATGTTGCCATATCAACTTTATTAGCATCGATGAAGTGTAACGTAACATTTGAGTCATTATTATAGGCGGCAAGAATACCTTGCTGAGCGACTACTCCTGCGGATTCTTGTTTGCCCGATAGTGGTAAGATCACGGCAATGTTGTCAATTTGAGTTGTGATTAAAGTTGATTTTTTCTTTATTTTATCGATAATAAAATTGCCAGGATGGGTAGGGTATTTACGTTGCCATTGTGTTAAATAACGATGAAAACGTTGTTGCTCATGCCCAAATTGAAAACCATAGTTAAGTATTTGTTGCCAACCACCTATATGTGGTGGTTTAAGTGATACCAGTTGTTGAAGTTGCCACTGAGATAGACGGCTTAGTTCATGCCAAATAATCAAGATGTCTTCGTCACTTACATTCACATTCATAGAAAATGCTCGTAAGGATGCATCTAGTGAAGAAATTATAAGTTTCCTTTGTTTTTGAACCGTGGCTTGTAATTGGAAGTAGCGTAAAGAATGTTTTATTCCATTTTTCTCATTATGGAGTTCAGCTTGTTGCAGCTGTTTATTGGCTTGCTCAATTTCACTTAATTGCACTAGACTATCTGCTTTAAGTATCGCCACTTGGTAATGTTGAGCCGGATTTTCTAGCAGCGTTGATACTTGATTGGCTACCCACAACGATTTTAAATAATTTTCTTCATCGAGAAAAGCAGCACTGGCTTTAATTAATAATGGTATGGCTTGTTTGGGGGCTATATGTGCAGCCTTAAGCAAATATTGCTGTGCTGATATCGTCGACGTTGCCGTGTCTTTTTCTTCGAGCGTGGTCCTTGGCGTTGTTTTTATCAAAGGTGCCTTTTGTTGATTGGCACAATTAGTTAATAAAAAAGCGAGAACCGTACTGCTAATTATATGTTTGTAACGGAGAGAAAAACTTATTTGAGTCGCCACTAATAATTCCGTGTTTTATAGCTTTATGTAAGAATAGTACCTTATAATAAACGTCATTTTCTATTCACTCAACTACAGAGTTCACATTACATGCAAACACAGATAAATTCGGGTACTTTGTATATCGTTGCCACGCCGATCGGCAACTTAGGTGATATTAGTCAAAGGGCCCTTGATATTTTATCGCAAGTTGACGTTATTGCCTGTGAAGATACACGCCATACACAAAAACTTTTATCTGCTTATTCTATTAAAAATCGCACAATGTCAATGCACGATCATAATGAGCGACAACGACAAGATCAAATTGCGGAGTTATTGCAAGAAGGAAAAAGCATAGCCTTAGTGTCTGATGCAGGAACGCCGTTAATTAGTGATCCTGGTTTTCATCTTGTTCGTCATTGCCGCCAATTGGGTTTGTCTGTTAGTCCTATTCCTGGAGCATGTGCAGCTATTTCTGCGTTGTCTTGTGCCGGACTACCTACGGACCGGTTTTCATTTGAAGGCTTTTTGCCATCAAAATCTGGGGCTAGGCAAGCCAAGCTTGCTGATCTAGCGAATGAATCAAGAACGATGGTTTTTTATGATGCACCGAGAAGAGCTATCGATACCATAGAAGATATTGTCGAAGTACTCGGTGGAGAGCGATATGTTGTTATAGCTCGTGAGCTCACTAAAACCTTTGAAACGATACACTCAGATATTGCTGAAAACTTACTATTGTGGCTACAAGAAGACTCAAACCAACTAAAGGGTGAAATGGTACTCATTATTGAAGGGCATAAGGTCGACCCCTTGGCTATTTCACCGCAAATATTGGCAACGTTGCAACTGTTAGTTGATGAACTACCGCCTAAAAAAGCGTGTGCTATTGCTGCCAAAATTTACGGCGTTAAGAAAAACACCTTATATGAAACGGCATTGAGTTTAAAGTCCTGACTTTTAACTCTAGGTTTTATTTATCATAGTTTAAAAAAAGTAGTTTCTTTTTCTAATTCAGTGGCTAAACGGGCAAGTTCTACACTTGACTCAGCAATATTGTCCGTAGCTTGACTAGTTTCAGTAACTCCAGTATTTAAAACTTCTACGTTTTGTAATATTTGTTCAACGACTACGGCTTGTTCTTCTGAAGCCGTGGCTATTTGTGTACTTAAATCGCAAATATGATTCATTTCGTTAGCGATGGCGTTATTAAGTTCAGTGGCTTCTTTGGCGTCGACTTGAACGGCATTGGCTTGTGTTACGCTGTTAGCCATTATTTCTACTGACGAATTTGCTCCTGTGGTGATGGTGGCTATCATTTGGTCTATTTCTTGAGTTGAATCTTGAGTTCGTTGTGCAAGTTGGCGAACCTCATCAGCTACCACGGCAAAACCTCGGCCTTGATCACCTGCTCGCGCAGCCTCTATAGCGGCATTTAATGCGAGTAAATTAGTTTGGTCAGCAATACTTTTTATTACGTCCAAAATACTAATAACTTGGTCAAAATCAGCTCTAACTTTTTGAACACTTTGTTCTGATTGCTGAATTTGCTCAGTCATTGTTAAGATATTTTCATAGGTATGACTGAGCTTATCAGAGCCATCTTTAACCTGTATTAAAATATCTTCTACTGCAGTTGACGTATTGGTGGTATTTGAAGCAACCTCCTTAACCGTGCATCCCATTTCCTGCATTGCGGTTGCTAGTTGATCAGAAACAGCATGCTGTTCAGCTACAGTAGCACTGGTTTGTGTGGTTATTGCCGCCAATTCTTCAGAGGTCGAGGCCTGTTGTAACGCAACGCCAGAAATATTATTTACCATGATAGCTAAGTTGCTGATCATTTTTGAAATAGCCTCTTGTAATTGACCTATTTCATCGTTTGATGTTTTTTTAACGTTAATGGTAAGGTCTCCATCGGCAACATGCTCTGCTGCTTTGACCACCTCAATAATTGGAGTTGTTACTCTTTTGGCAATAAACAGTCCAATTATGGCCACTATTATCGTAATAACAATCATCAGTAGGGTCATAAATAATGTATTACTTCTTATCGACGCAAAAGCTTCAGGTTCATCTATTTCGGAGATGACAGCCCATTTAAAGTTTTTGAAATCTATATGATTATATGAGGAAAGAACAGGATTGTTATTATAGTCTGTAATGATATTGGTGCCTTTTATTCCTGACAGAGCTTGTTGACTGGCTTTGGTTTTAACACCATTATCTTTAATGCTTCCGGCAAAACTTGCTTTTACACTATGACCTTTAGCGTCAAGGAACGAGTTACTGCGCATTTTAAAATCTTGACCAACTAAATAACTTTCACCCGTTTTTCCCATACCGTCCCTGACCGACATAATGGCTTGAATCCCTTCTAGTGGCATTTGCAAAGCAATATATAGTGCAATTTTACCATCGCTACTCAACAATGGCTGTGCGATAAAGGCTGCGGGATCATTATTGCTAGGTGCATAGGGAGAAAAATCAACCATGCCATATGTCTTTGTTTGACTAATGTTGTTAATCAATGTTCCTAAGTTTGAACTGGCATACTTGCCGTTAAGTATATTGGTTTTGAAGTCAGCTTCCTTGGTTACGGTATAAAAAATGAAACCATCGGGTGCGATAAGAAATAAATCGTAATACCCGTATTTTTCAATGTAACCTTTATAAAATTCATCGCCATTCGCCATTTTTGAATTAAAGGCCTCCGTCACGTCAATTTCGGAAATAATTGCCCAACGAACGTTACTACCCACATTTATAAAATCCCAACTGCTCACTACAGGATTATGGTTATAATCTAAGATCACCGCCGTATCTTTTCTACCGTCAAGTGCACTTTTACTTGCTGCAGTGACAACTTTATTATTATTCGCAAACGATGCTACTACTGCATAATCAGTGGGATTTAAATAGGAGTCGGATCGCATTAACATATCTTGACCAACTAAATAAGACTCACCAGTATCACCCATCCCCGTTCGGTTACTTAAAATACTGTTTATTTTTTCTAGAGGTTGTTGAAAGGCAATATAACCCAAACGCGTTCCGTTGGTTGTAATGGCTTTTATTGCAAATGCTGCGGGGTCATTGTTACTTGGCGCATAAGGGAGAAAGTCGGCAAAATGAACATCGTCATTTTTTGATGATTTAGCCAGTTCAAAGGCCTGATAAAAAGAGCTTTCGCGCAAGTCTCTAGTCAAATTTTGCCCTAAATCACTTTCGCGGGTAACAGAGTAAATGATATCCCCTTTGGTATTTAAGAGAAAAAAATCGTACCAACCAAAAGACGATAAGAGTGTCTTAAACGATTTATCATGTTTATCTAATAAATTACGCCATAGCTTCTTTTTCTTAAAGCTACCTTTAAATTCCCTTAACGCATTGTGTACATATTTTCTCGATGCTAAGAGGTTTAATTGGGCATTGTTATTAGATAAATAGTCATTTAATTGCGACTTTTTAATATCGTTAACCGCAGATAGTTTTAAAAATGTTTGGGCCCGCAGTGTGTCAGCAATATTAACCAATACCCCCATATCACCTTCGCGTTCTAGAAAATAAGCCTCTATAGATTTTTTTTTGATTTGATTAATTGCAGTTAGTTGATTGTAAACTTTGCTAGTAACATCTGCAGAGCTATTAGACGTTGAAATAATACTGATAATGATACCAGGTAATAAACCAATGATAATGAGTAACAAAGTAAATTTAGTTTTTAAATTTAAGTTATTGAGAATATTCATCATTACCTCTTGTTACTTAGTTATCAAAATACAATATAATTACTCCCTGTTATTAATAGTTAATTATTCTTTAAATTTAATTATGGCTTATGTTGGCTAGATATCCATTGATAGCGTAAAGAAAAGCGTTAACTCTATATTTTTAGTGTAGGTTAATTCTTTTTATATGATAGGTACCTTTAATATTATCAAGACGTTTTATTGATTGATTAGCTATTTTCAGCGGATAGTCATTGGCGTCCAAGATATGTTCATGTAGAATACGCGCCGAGTTGACTAGACAATCGCTGCTTAATTTACTTTCGGGTATTGTTAAGGGGAGGAAAGTCCGGGCTCCAATGAGCAGGGTGCCAGGTAACGCCTGGGCGGCGCAAGCCGACGACAAGTGCAGCAGAGAGAAGACCGCCGATGACTTATTTCTATTTATAGAGTATGAGAACAGGTAAGGCTGAAAGGGTGCGGTAAGAGCGCACCGGATTGCTGGTAACAGTAATTGCAGGGTAAACTCCACCCGGAGCAAGACCAAATAGGGTTTCATATGGCGTGGCTCGCGTTGAAACCGGGTAGGTTGCTTGAGCCTTAGAGCGATTTAAGGCCTAGACGAATGATTGTCACTTTTCTTCGGAAGAGATACAAAACCCGGCTTATGTGTCAGCTCACCAATTTTGGTAACCGCTTGATTATCTAATAAATAGTCAAGCGGCTTGCTAAAATCCTTTCATATCATTTTGTACGTTCAAAAAGTGGTGCGGGGTTTGGTACACAACCTCGATTTTACGTTCACCAATTTAGCCATCATTTTAAACCTAAACGCATAACAGCATCACATCCAAACTTTTCTACTGATTTAATTTAGATTGAGCTTTTAGCCTGATAGATTTTTCAGTTCTACATAAACGCTTATACAATGGAAAAATTCCCTCATTTACAGGATAGTTTTTCAGAGGCACTAGCAGCGGAACTAATTTTTCTAACTAACGCAGTCAACCTAATGTGATTTAGTCCGTTGTAGTTAAATATGATGAATGTTCTTTTGTCATTTTTATAAGTTGTGTTACTAGCCTACCAATGGTTAATTTTTTAAAGGGTGTTATATGTTTGAACAGCAGTTTATCAATTTCTATCAATTTTATGTTAGAGCTATTGGTATTTTTATCATGTCTATGACGTTAATTGCTTGTGGAGGAGGTGATTCAAAAGCATCACCAGATATTGTTATTGATGACCTTGTTGATACAACAATTCCTGTTGGTACAGTAGATCCAATTGAATACGTAGAAAATCCCGATTTAAACGAAACGGTCAATGGGATGCTTAATGCCGTTTTAACCAATCGAAACCCAGATTGTCGCACGTATATCACAGATGCCAATAATGGTGATTATGGTTCAACAGCCATGAATGACAGATCCAATTTAGCGGTTGATGCACCTTATTTTCCGGGCACAGATAAAGAAAGTATTGTTGAAATTGATTTAGTTATTGTTAGTGGTGGTTATATTCAAAGTCCAAGTAAGCCTAATATTGCTGGAGGTTGGAATTATGCCTCTGTGGTTGAAACCATTAATCCTGATATAGCAACGCATTGTCGCATGCGCCATAACATGATCCCGAACCATGATTTGGGTTGGGATGTTGGTGCTCCTAGTGATGATAATGTTTGGGTGACTGAAATAGATCATGACGATATGCAGTTAACTTATTTACCTATTCACCCTCAATTATCAAATCCGCTAGTTGCTGATGATACTGATCGAAACCCTACTAATTTTATGGATTATGATGGTATTTTATTAAACGGTGTCGGTATCGCAATGGATTCAGGATTTTGTTATAACCCAGAACATGCCAGAGTTAATGCTGCCGGTAATGCTACAGGATGTGGTTCTGGCTCTGTTTGGTTTGAAATCCCAGCTTATACTTTGCAAGAACCGTCAGCAGAAAAAATGGCAGCAATTTTTGATGAATACTTTGGCCACGGATTTGAAGGCACTTATCATTATCATGCGATGACTCACCCTCTGCAATCAAACGATGAAGCAACAATAGCACCAGCGGCCAATGGTTCACCATTAATTGGCTTTGCAAAAGATGGTTTTCCTATTTATGGCATGTGGTTTGTGAACAAAACTGGAGATTTAGTTAAAGCTAAGTCAGGATATACTTTAAAAAATTGGGGAATAAATCCCGACGAAAATGGTTTTGGTCAATCACGAAAACCTTATACTGATACTCCCGCTTTTAAGGAACATGGCACTCCTCCTACACCATGGGATGTATTGCATCGTTCTGAAGATTTTGATTTTAGCTTTACTAACGAACCTTTTGGCGTGCCACTGGGTAGGTACATAGATGATTGGGTATACAATAATGGTAATACGGGAAATTTAGATGAGTGTAATGGCGCCACCGATATAAATGGCGTGTACGGTTATTATATTACCAATGAATATCCTTATGGCCCGATATGTACGTTTGGTATTCATGAACCATCGTTTGGTAAAGTGCCTCCTTTACGTTGGGATGACGAACTTGCAGTGCCTTCTGCAACTATAGATGAGCACGGTGAAAAAATTAACGGCCATTAAAATGTTTGTTTGAGTCAATTTAATGTTTCACCTCACCAATTTTAGTAACCGCTTGACCTTTCGAAAGAAAAGTCGAGCGGTAATCCAAAACCCTTTCTTAGTAATCTGTCATAATCAATAAAGTGGTTCACAGTGTGGTACATGGCGCTGGTTTATGTACTCATCATTATAATCTCAAGTATACGCCGCAATTAGTGACAGCTTTTTTTACACATTTTATAAAATATGCTAATAAAAATTACAATGTTGAGTATTTCATTATTAAAAGCAACATCTTAAATAATCGGAGTGTAAATTGCATATAAGTGTAAATTGCATATTAGTATGCATACGGATAAAAAATAAATTGGGTTAGTAAATTGCCAAAAGAGGAAATGCATAGCTTTTAACTTATAAGGCTACAGCCATAAAATGATTATTAATCAGTTAAAAAAATCAAGATTTCAACTACTTTTCGGCGCTGCATTGTGCTCGATGATATCCTTCAGTGCCTTAGCCGCACATACCACTACAGAAACGCAAAAGTATCTCGTTATTGCGACAGGAACAGGTGAGGTTTTTAATTCAAACGGTATTGAATTAGGTGCTGATCAGGAGGTTGTTTCAAGTAGTGAACCTGGCGATAGTTCAGGTGATGGCGAAGGACAAATTCACGGATCATTCCCGGCTAGTGGAGTAAATTTACATGATACCTTCATTCCAAGTATTGATAAACCAGGCGTAACGGATGATGAAGTTAATAATAACCGCTGGGTAAATAATGATAGTACTGTTGGTGGTGTCGTTGGCGTAGTTGATTACCTACCAGGGGCAAAGAACCTCAGTGAAGCGCCTGATTATAGTGGCAACGTTGCAATAACTCATAAAGAAGGACAATTTCAAACCGTTGGCTCAGACTATTTTGCGTCAATAGGTTTTAATTGCCAGCAGGATTCTGTTGGTGACGTTAGCCCTGATTGTTGGAAATCTAAAAATGTTAATAATAGCTGGAATGAAAATGGAGCTGGAGGCAATAACGGTTTTACTACTCTAGATTATGGCAATGGCGTTAACAACTTTGATTCTAGTGCTTTACTAAGTGAATTAGATGATTGGCGCCTTACTATTGACGCTATGACGGCAGACACAACCTGGAATATGGACGACATCACAGATAGAAACTATGGCAAGAATGCAGGTCCTTTAATTACTGATATCGATGCTATTGATAATAATTTAGTTAACGGTAATCAGGATGGTTATACTGTAATAGATATTGTCGGATCATCGGGTACTGATTTTAAAGTAAGTAATACTGACTGGATTTTAAAAACAACCCAAGACAAAATTGTAATTTTCAGAATGGACAGAGGAGGAAGCTTTTTATTTGACAATTCATCTATTATGATGGGTTGTAAGAGTTACGATTATGAGCTCAACGATAAGAGTATCTGTCAAGATGATGATGTTGACCAATTAGGCGCTATATTTTATACCAGTGATGAATATGCCGGCTATGAGAGTTCAGATAACCCCGGTGATGACGCATTTAATCTAGATAACGTCATATTGGGCGGAGTAGGTTTATGGGATCTCGATTCAAAACAAAATACCACGATTGTTATTAACAATGCACAAGGTTGTACGCAATTAATAAGCTCTGAAGTTCACTTATCATCAAAAGATCGATTCAATCGTTGCGCGCTAACGGCTAAAACAACAGAGATACCGGAACCCTCGACGATAGTTTTATTTACTTTTGCTTTATTGGTACTGGTTCGTAGTAAATTTAGGTCCTCATAACATAAAAAGTCAGGTATTCTAAGTTAATTGTAGCTTTGTCATATACTTAAAAACGATCGCATCATCGGTCGTTTTCTTATCTTCCAATGCCAAAGACTTAACCATCTTAATGTTTCGATATACATTGTGTCCAAGTAGAGTGATCAATAACTTATGATGAACCAATTAAAAAACTTGACCCCTTCTATTATCAGTTTAATTACTTATTTGGTAAGCAGCCTATTTAGTCCTCAAGTCTATGCTTTTGAACAAGGAAATGAGTCTAATCAATTCGAACAAGCCCTGCAGAGCTTTAATCAAAAAGATTACGATACCGCCTATATTCATCTAAAGAATGCGGACAAAAATAGTACAAATCAACTGCCTAGTAAAATATTGCTTGGCCGTATTTACTTGGAAAATGGCTATTACCAAGAAGCCGAAACGGAATTGACAGAAGCTTTGGCATTAGGTGGGGATATTGAATTGGTATTGATATTTTTAGGTGAAGCGCTGTTAATGCAAAAAAAATATCAACAAGTAATAAAGTTGGGCGAAAATTATCGATTATCTGCACTTAATAAGTCGCACTGGTATTTATTAAGTGCCAAAGCATTTTCACAGTTAAAACAACCTAAAAAAGAATTGGCATTTTACCAAAGAGCATTGAGGTTATCACCAAAAAATATCGATGTTATTAATGGGCTAGCTACTTATTATATTAAAAGTAATTCGTCAATCCTATCTCAAAAATTTTTAACGGCCTCTTTTCTTTTGGATAAGAAAAACCCAAGAACTTGGCATTTACAAGCACTCCTATTTAAACAACAGAACAAAGTTAATAAAGCAACCAATGCTTTACAAAAAGCACTGATTATTGATCCTGAATTTACCAATGCTATACGAACACTCGCAACGATTTATTTTGATCTAAAAGATAACGAAAATGCTTTGTTAACTATAAACAAAGTGCTTGTGCAATCACCGAATGATCATCGCGCACAGTTATTAAAAGCTAGGTTATTATTGGCCAAACGTGACAACAGCGAAGACAGTCAACTTGCTCAAGATATTCTCAACAAGTTGACTCAACAAATTAGTCAAGTACCTGAGCAAGTACTGTTGGACAATGATTGGATATTGTTTATCAATGGTATTACCGCCTATTTACTAGAGAATTATGAGTCGTCGATTCGTACTTTATTGCAGTACCAAACAAATCACGCTGAGAATTTTCATGCAACACTGATGATTGCTCATTCCTACCTTAAGATTGGACAGCGAGGCCCAGCCAGAGAAGTATTGGCTGGGAATCTTGACAAGGTGGTTGAAAATTTAGAAGCTGCACTATTGCTTTGTGATCTCTACATAGAAAATAGCAAAGCTTTTAAATGTGAAAGTATAATTGTTAGTCTAAATAATGCCTTTCCAAATAATACTAAAGTACTGTTAGCCGAAGCTCGTGTTTTATATAGCCGAAAACAATTCGACGAAGCAATAACTCTGGTTGAACAGGCAAATGATAAAAATTATGATCTGCAGTTTGATAATTATTTGATTGAATTGTATATGGCTGCTGATCAATATCATAAAGCTGGTAGATTAGTAACAAAATTACTAGTTGAACATCCTGATAATATCGCTTTACTCAATGTGATGGCAGCAGCATTGATCAAAATAAATCAACCCAAAGAAGCCTATCAGGTATTGCAGCAAGTATTAAATCTTGATGCACAACATTTTGCAGCCAAATATAATCAAGCTTCTGCTTTGCTCGACTTAAGACAACCGCAGCAGGCAAAGCAAAGATTATTGGCGTTAATTGAAATAAAACCGAAACATATTCAAAGTCAATTATTATTGGCCAAAACAGAAATGGCGTTAGGAAATTCTCTGGACGCAATTGCCGTACTTAATAGGCTGTTGCAGATTGATAAGAGTAATATTGCTGCTCGTGAAATGTTAGTGCAGTTATTTAAGCTCACAGGACAATATGAACAGGCGCTCGATAAACTCAATACTTTACTTAACAGTAATCGATTATCAAGTTCCTATTTACTAGACAAAGTCGAAATATTTTTAGCTTTAGGTGAAGTTATACAAGCAAAAAAGCAGATTGAAATACTTAAAGGCGTATGGAATGATGATGCACAGGGGCTGATCATGCTGGCCCGTATACAACGTAGGGTTAAAGATTTAACAGGCGCTCGTGCTAGTATCAATAGGGCTTTTGAAATAGCCCCAAAGCTAAACGAACTTGCTTTTGCCGATGCAAAGCTTAGTGTTTTTGAAAAAAATACAGCAATTGCTGAGAAAAAAATAGCCCAACTTAAAGGTAGTAATGTTCAGAGCTCTCAAGTGGTCATGTTGGAAGGCGACTTGTTCATATCCAAAAGCAATATAGAAGCAGCGCAGTTGAATTATTTAAAGGCCTTCGAATTGAATAACAACAACGGTATGGCGCTGGCCAAAGCCTATAATTTGGCTATTGCGGGTTTCCAAAAGGATGTCTTTGAACAGCAATTAGTCAGCACGTTAAATGAGCAGCAAAGTAATTTTTATTATAGAAATATGCTTGCTGACTTTTTATTACTTGAGCAACGTTATGCTGAAGCTAAACAACAGTATTTGAGGATTTACCGACTAAAGGCTTTGCCAAATAGAGCCGATGTTTTAAATAATTTGGCTTTCACCAGTATGTTTGATGACTTAGATGCTGCAGAAAATTATGCACAACAGGCGAGTGAATTAAAACCTACATCGAGTGCGATACTGGATACATTAGGTTGGATATTGGCGACTAAGACAAAATTTAAGCAGGCACTGAGTGTCTTAAGAAATGCAAGTTTTATAGATACAAGTGATGCTAGTATCAGGTATCACTTAGCTTACACTTTACATCATGTGGGACGAGATAAAGAAGCGATTGTCGAGTTAGAATATGCAATCCAGTCTCCGCAAAATTTTGCTGAAAGAGATGCTGCAAAAAAACTTCTTGATTCATTATAATGATGGAGCTACGTTAGTCTAAGTCATATTAAAAATGAATTACTTTAATAAGTCATCATATCATTGAAAACAAACACTCTAATTGAAATATTGAGTGTAGAAATCGACTAGATTGCTTGGGCCTTAGAGCGAAAGTTCTAGATGAATGATTATCATTGCTTTGAGAGTTACAAACCCCGGTTTATGTATAGACTCACCAATTTTAGTAACCACTTGTTTCTCATTGAGAGACAAGCGGTTTTCTAAAATTATTTCATATCAAAATGTCACCACTAAATTTTTCTCCTTATTTGAATTAGACTCAATTTTCCCCTTGATACTCCTGATAATAATTGTATATTTCATTCCGACCAAGGCATTGACTATGTGCAAGATTTTAAAGATCTAATAGAAAGCCAAGCTTGATAAGGAGTATGAATCGAAGAGCAATAGAGATAGATAATAAAGCGATGGAATCTTATTACTACACGTTTAAGGCTGGAACTTCTCAATCTATATTGACCCTTAGTTAACAAACAGTTATTTTGTTGGCAATAATAAT
>Ga0209395_1003114_pt1 | contig 20944 bp, 13 predicted proteins | sample GOMGulsemesocosm_3_FD_184635 | JGI IMG/M metagenome (GOLD analysis project Ga0209395, IMG submission 184635) | Methane-oxidizing microbial communities from mesocosms in the Gulf of Mexico - GOM9D Gulf of Mexico (SPAdes) (version 2) | ecosystem: Environmental > Aquatic > Marine > Cold seeps... | reverse complement strand
TTTTTTCTTCATCAATTAAACTCAATGGCAATTTAGCTTTGTACTTTCCGTACATTTCCAAATCATCCTCCACTATATTTAATTTTTTTGCAATCTCTCTAATGTGAATTAACTCCTTATTTTGAGCTATTTCTATGTCACTCATATACTTCATAAACCCTGACTTTAATAATTTTTAATAAAAAAGAACCTCCATATATAAAACAGTAGCGTTCTTAAACGGTTTTCCTTTCTCTAAAAAAGAAAGAATATAAACCCTAAAATAATGACAACAAATATAGTAAAATCAGTTCTTGGAATCGACATAAAAATTTACATAAGAAAATAAGCTGATAAAAACACCAAAACTATTGGCTTTTGCAGTCTGAAATCATATATTTGCACGTTTCTTACAAATTTAAGATTTAATAAATAAGATTATAATGCAAAACAAAGGACTTATCAAGTTATTCGCTATTCTGTTCGGAATAGTAAGTTTATACCAATTATCGTTTACTTATTTTACAAATGGTGTTGAGGATAAAGCAAAGATTTATGCCACTTCACAAACCGAGGATGGTAAAGAATTAGCAAAATTAGAAAGAAAGTATTTGGACTCCGTTTCCAATTTACCTATCATTGATTTAGGGTTCTCTCAATTTAGCTACAACGAAATTAAAGATAAGTCTATCAATTTAGGGTTGGATTTAAAAGGAGGAATCAATGCTATACTACAAGTATCTGTAAAGGATATCTTAGTTGGATTATCAAATGATTCTAAAAACGCTACCTTCAACGAGGCATTAGCAAAAGCTAGCGATCTTCAAAAGACAAGTAACGAAACATTTTTAGAATTATTCTTCCAAGAATTTGAGGCTGTAAGTGCTGGAAAAGTTAAATTAAGTGACCCTAGTATTTTTGGAAACAAATCTTTACGTGAGAAAATTAACTTCAAAATGTCTAACGACGAAGTACAACCAATAATTGAAGCGGAAGTTACAGGTTCTGTAAACACTGCTTTTGAGGTATTACGTAGTCGTATCGATAAATTCGGAGTTACACAACCAAACATCCAACGTATTGGACAGTCTGGACGTATCTTAATTGAATTACCAGGTGCAAAAGATATTGAACGTGTTCAACGTTTATTACAAAGTACTGCCGAATTACAATTCTGGGAAGTATATACCAACCAAGAAATTCAAAACTTCTTTTTCCAAGCAAACAGTGTTATTGAAGCTTCTTTAGTTCAAGAAGATGACGCCACTGAAACTGAAAAAACAAAAGAAGAAGAATTAGAAGACTTATTAGGAGCTGATACTGATTCTACCTCCGTTAAAAAAGTAAATAATTTATTTGCTGTATTCTCTCCTAACTTTGCTCAAAGTGCTGCACAATTAAGTTCTGTTGTAGGAAACGCTGCAGTATCTGATACAGCTAAGGTGAACAAATACCTTGCGATGAAAGACGTAAGAAACTTGTTACCAAACGAATTAAAACATGTAAAATTCTTATGGGATGCTAAGCCATTCACAGGAACTTTAACTACCGGGGAGAAAAAAGATCTTATTAACTTATACGCTATCAAATCTAACAGAGATGATGTTGCTCCTATTGAAGGAGATGTTATTGATGATGCTTCTCAAACTTACGACCAATACGGTTCTAGCCCAGAAGTAAGCATGACTATGAATTCTGTAGGAACGAAACTATGGGCAAAAATGACCACTGAAAATGCTGGGAAATTTGTAGCTGTTGTTTTAGATAACTATGTATACACAGCACCACATGTAAACGACCCTATTACTACAGGACGTACTTCTATCTCAGGAGGAAGCATGACAGTGACAGAAGCTCAAGATATTGCAAACGTATTAAAAGCAGGTAAATTACCAGCTGCTGCACATATTATTCAATCAGAAGTTGTAGGACCATCATTAGGTCAAGAAGCTATTGATAGTTCTTTATTATCATTTGCATTGGCATTGGTATTGGTATTACTTTGGATGGTATTCTATTATGGTAAAGCAGGTTTAATGGCTAATATTGCATTGGCAGTTAACTTATTATTTATCTTTGGAATCTTAACCTCTTTTGGAGCGGTATTAACATTACCTGGTATTGCGGGGATTATCTTAACCATTGGTATGTCGGTGGATGCGAACGTAATTATATTTGAACGTATTAAAGAAGAACTAGCTAAAGGACGTGGATTAATTGAATCTATTTCTCACGGTTTTAGTGTAAAAGGAGCCTTATCAGCTATTATTGATGCTAACATTACTACCTTATTAACGGGGGTAATCTTATATATGTTTGGAACAGGACCAGTAAAAGGATTCGCTTATACCTTAATTGTAGGTATTATTACCTCTTTATTTACTGCTATTTTCATCACTCGTTTAATTATTGACTGGTATTCAGCAAAAGGAAAGAAATTTACTTTTACTACAAATATCACTAAAAACTGGTTCAGAAATGTACATGTAGATTTCTTAACGAAACGTAAAATTGCTTATGTAATTTCAATTGGATTTATTGTTGCTGGTTTAGTATCATTATTTACCAATAGCTTGAACTATGGAGTAGATTTCGTAGGAGGTCGTTCTTATGTAGTAAAATTTGATAAAGCTATAAAGCCTACAGAAGTTGCTGATGCATTAAAAGGTGCTTTCGGAAGTTCTCCTGAGGTAAAAACGTATGGTGAAGTAAGTCAATTAAAAATTACTACAAAATACAGAATAGACGAAGAAGGAAACAAAATTGATGATGAAGTAATGAACTTACTTTATAGCAATTTAAAACAATTCATGCCAGCTGGAACAGACTTAGAAACCTTTACTGGTGGATTTGACGGACAGAAAATTGGTATCATGAGTCGTATCAAAGTAGAACCAACTATTGCTGATGATATTAAAACATCTGCACAATGGGCTATCATCGGTTCTTTATTCTTTGTGTTCTTATATATCTTATTCCGTTTCCGTAAATGGCAATATAGTTTAGGAGCTGTTGCAGCTGTATTCCACGATGTATTAGTGGTAATGGGAGTATTTAGTCTTTGCTACAAAATCTTACCTTTTGATATGGAAATTGGACAATCATTTATTGCAGCGATCCTTACAGTAGTTGGATACTCACTGAATGATACCGTGGTAATTTTTGATAGAATTCGTGAATTTAGCGGAATGGACAAAAAAGGAAACTTTGCAACTATTGTAAACAAAGCCTTGAGTAGTACTTTAGGACGTACAATTAATACGTCATTAACAACTTTAGTAGTACTTTCAGCTATTTTCTTCTTTGGAGGAGACTCTATTAAAGGATTTATGTTTGCATTGATTGTAGGTGTAGTTGTAGGTACATATTCGTCATTATTTATTGCGTCACCAATTATGTTTGACACCGTAAATAAGTCCAAAAAGAAAAAATAAAAAACATACATTTTATATAGCATTAACCGTTTTGATACGTCAAAACGGTTTTTGTATTTCAAATTAGCAAGTATAGATGGAATTCATTTTCATCTTAACAATTGATTATTAACTTTGTAGCAAAGTAAGAATATGAGTATTATTAGACTTCACGATAAATATTTTAAGCAGTATATTTCAGAGGATAAGATCCAAGCTGTTGTAAAAAAGATGGCACAAGAAATTGGCAGAGAGTACCAAAACGAAACTCCTATTTTTATAGGTATTTTAAATGGTTGCTTTATGTATATGGCCGATTTTATACGTGAATACCCAGGGAACTGTGAAGTTTCCTTTGTTAAGCTTGCTTCATACACAGGCACCTCTTCTACAGGGGCGGTAAAACAGTTGGTAGGAGTCAATCAAGATTTAGAAGGACGCATCGTCGTTATTTTAGAAGATATTATAGATACTGGGAATACCCTAGAAGAAATCTATAAAATATTTAGTGACAAAAAAGTAAAACAATTAAAAATTGCGACCTTATTCTTCAAACCAGATGTATTTAGAAAGGAATTACCGATAGACCATATAGGAATGTCAATTCCAGACAAGTTTATAGTTGGTTATGGATTGGACTACGACAATCTTGGAAGAAATTTTGGGGCAATTTACCAACTAACAACAAAGCCTAAAATGAAAAACATTGTATTATTTGGTCCTCCAGGAGTTGGAAAGGGAACTCAGGCGGCCATATTAAAAGCAAAGTATAACCTGGTCCACATATCGACAGGTGATATTTTTCGAGATCACATTAAGCGACAAACCGAACTAGGAAAATTAGCACAATCTTTTATGGACTATGGAAATTTTGTTCCAGACAACGTAACTATAGACATGCTAGAATCAGAAATTGAGAAGAATCCAGATGCTCATGGATTTATTTTTGATGGATTCCCTAGAACTCCTACACAAGCTGTAGCTTTAGACAAGTATCTTACTGAAAAAGGAGAACTTTTAAATGGAATGGTGGCCTTAGAAGTACCAGAAGAAACACTTGTAACACGTATTTTAGAACGCGGAAAAACAAGTGGAAGAGCTGATGACCAAGACGAAGCAAAAATTAGACACCGTTTTCATGAATATCACACAAAAACGGAAATGTTAAAAGACTTCTATTCTGAACAACATAAATACTTTGGTATTAATGGTGTAGGACTTGTAACAGATATTACATCTAGATTGAGTCAGGTTATAGACAATCTTTAGTTCTAATTCACATAATATAAACTGTTTAATTGTACCTTTGTGCGATTAAACAGTTTTTTTAATTTTAAGACAATGACAGAAGGGAATTTTGTAGACTATATAAAAATACATGCATCTTCAGGAAAAGGAGGACAAGGATCAATGCACTTGCATCGCGAAAAATACATCGATAAAGGAGGTCCTGATGGTGGAGATGGTGGTCGTGGAGGACATATTATAGTCCGTGCCGAGCCTAATTCTTGGACATTATATAATTTAAAGTTTAGACAGCACTTTAGAGCCGAACATGGTGGCGCTGGAGGAAAATCTGAAAGTACAGGTAAACAAGGAAGCGACATTTACATTGATGTCCCTTTAGGAACTATTATCCGCGATGGAGATACTTTAGAAGTAATTTTTGAAATTACTAAAGAAAATACGCAACAAATATTGCTACCTGGAGGAAAAGGAGGAAGAGGAAACTCTCACTTTAAATCTTCTACAAATCAAACGCCTCGTTATTCACAACCAGGAATAGATGGACAAGAAGGATGGTTTCAATTGGAGTTAAAAGTATTAGCCGATGTAGGGTTAGTAGGATTTCCTAATGCTGGAAAATCTACTTTATTATCCGTTTTAACCTCTGCTAAGCCCAAAATAGGAGATTATCCATTTACGACCTTAAAACCAAATTTGGGGATTGTAGAATACCGTGGATACCAATCATTTATAATGGCAGACATCCCAGGTATTATAGAAGGTGCCGCGGAAGGAAAAGGATTAGGTCATTACTTTTTAAGACATATAGAACGTAATTCTACGCTGCTCTTTTTAATTCCTGCAGACAGTATGGACATCATAAAAGAGTACAATATTTTACTAAATGAGCTACGCCTACACAATCCAGAATTAATGGATAAACAACGCTTATTAGCCGTTTCTAAATGTGATTTGTTAGACGATGAATTACAAGAAGAAATAGCCAAAGAATTACCAGAAGGTATTGAAACCATTTTTATCTCTTCAGCCATCAATAAAGGAATGATGGAATTGAAAGATAAATTATGGGCTACCTTAAATGATTAATTCTTTATAATTATAGGAAGTGTAAAAGTACTGGAAACAGGAGTTGCACGTTTAATAGCAGGTTGAATTAAAGGTATACTATCCGCACATTGCAATAGCATACGTTTAATTTGACCTAATTTTTTGGAGTTTTCTGAAGCCAATGGCAACAGACTTACGACTCCTTTTTTAGAAATATGCAACTGGATGATTATGGTATCATTCATATCCTGTGAGGACACATATTGAAAACCATCCACACAATCTCTGATATAATTCATCAATATTTTTTGGGAACATTCCCATTGCGCATCCTTGGTATCAAAGGTGCTACATGCTGCATACATCGGATAAGAATCCACTCTTTTTAAATCAATAATAGTATCGACTACAGCACCATTAGGCACCACTTTTTCAGTGCCTTTATCAAAGTAATTACAACTCCAAATACTACTAATAAAAAGGATTGATATAAGGATTCTATTTCGCATCATAATAGTTTTCTATGTGAAAATACAATAAAATAAGTGAACAATCAACAAAACAAAAGACACAATAGCAACTAACTAAACATCAACACCTTCTCTTTTAGAAATATAAGCAGATGGATATACTCCTAGCTTCTTATAAAAAGCTTTTGTAAAAGATTCCCTCGTTTTATAACCAGCTACTTCTGATAAAGCTTTACTTGTATAATGATTTAATTTAGAATTACTATCCAATTGTTCTATGATAAATGCTATACGCAAATCATTCAAATAAACACTAAAGTTAACTCCCTTGGTACTATTTACGACCTTTGACAAATACGTTGAATTTGTATGTAATTGTTGTGCTAACAAATTTAAGGTCATATTGGGGTCAAGAAATCCTTGTTCCGACTCAAATTTATCTAATAATTCTGAGAGCAATCTTACCGTATCTGGTGCTATATTAATGATACTTTTAGAACTAACAGACACCGTATCTAATGGCTCATTATTTTTAAAACTAGAAAATGCAATTTTTAAAGTACTTAACTTTTTCCTAAATAAAAAACCAGCAACAAACAACAGTAATAACAGTCCAAAAACAATCGTATTGTTTTGTTTTTGTTGCTCCAGCAACAAGACTTCAGATTCAATTTCCGCTATCAATAATTCCAGTTCATTCACATTTGACTGTTCAACTTTTAAGCTATCTGACTGTTTTTTTATCCATTGAGATACTAAAGAATCATGCGTATATCTTAATGCCCCATGCAACACATTACCAGCATTAGTAATCGAGTCATGAAAAGAAAGTTCAGCATCTGACGCACCCATTAAGAAACGGCCTTCATCATCATCCAAATGAACAAGATCAACAAACGATATACCACCCGCAGAATCATTTGCAAATATTAAAGAACTCACGACAACAAAGCAGCAAATAAACGCACTAAAAAGAATCTTTTTTAATAAGTGTTTCAAGAAATATATGATTTGAATTAGCGTATGGGGAATTAGATCGATTAATAACAGAATGCCTACTATTAACCGTTTCAAATATACGTATTTTCAATATAACAAAAGCACGTCACTTTATTTAAATTTCTTCTTTTAATTCTCCCTTCAGAAACAGTTTTTTTCTAATATTTGTAATGCGTTGTTTTGCATATTTTGTAAATACCTCATCCCTACTTTCAAACCTATCTACATATTTTTCATACAATCCCAAGGCTATTTTTTTGTCTTTATAATAAGCCTCTGCCGTCACTGCCCATTGGAATAAACCTTTATAAAATCCGTTCCCACTTTGGTAAGATTTCTTAAAATATACGATGGCTTTTTTAAAATCTTTCTCTTCTTGAAAAATAGTAGCATATAAAAACTGAGGAGCACTTAAATCAGGTTCCGCACCAAATAAAGAGAGCATTAGCAGAATTTTAGCCTGCTTAAAGTCCTTTTTCTTGTGATATATATTTGCCAATTTATACGCATATTCCATGCTTTGTCTATCCATTTGAACAGCTTTACCATAATAGACCTGTGCACTATCTAATTGATTCATTTTTTCGAAACAAGCACCTTTTAAACTATTGATTGGCGCATTGGAAAAACGCAGGCTGTCCAAAATATTACAATAGCGAATACTCTGAGTGTACTTTTTATCTTTAAATAAAACAGAAGCCTTTAATTGTAGAAAATTTAAATGTGTTGGATCCAACGCAAGTCCTTTGTCTATAAAAAGTTGTGTGGAATCTTTAAATTTTAAATTTTTATAAAACTTTGCCAACTCAAAAATAGAGGACATATGAACGGTATCTCTCTTATAAGCATCTAAAAACAATTGCCCTGATATATAAAAACGTCCTTGTTTTTTATATATCTTCCCAAGCTGATAACTATAATACGGGTTCGTTTTATCTTTTTTTAAGAGAAACTGATAGATCTTTATAGCATGTTTCTTTTTACGTGTACTACTATACAAACGTGCCAGTTGATTTGCAACTAATAAATTGGACGAATCTTTTACAAATACCTGTTCATACAGGAGAATGGCATTTTTTGCCATTCCCCCAGCATGATAACTTTTGGCTAATTTTATTTGTATAGCCTCCGTCGGGTCCATTTCAAAAGCTTTTTTATAATTATAAATAGCCTTGTTATAATGTCCTATTTGATAATAAATAGCCGCTTTTTCAGTAAAATCTTTAAGTAAAGGCTGTTCTTTCACTTCTAATTCCGTCAAGCGAACTTGATAATCTCCTTGCGTAACCTTTTCAATGAGTGAAGTGCTTTGCGGAAGCACACATACACCATGTAAGACTAGTACGAACCATAGTAACTTTTTCATAGTTTTATTGATTTAAAATTTAAAGTATTCGAAGCGATTATTTAAATTTAAACTCACTCCAATTAAAAGCTACTTTTGATAGCTAGCAATTAATCTACCCTTAACACTATAGGCAACGAATATTTCACTCCTACAGAAATACCTTTCATTTTACCTGGAATCATTTTTGGAAGTGCGTTAATTACACGAATAGCCTCGTCATGCAATTTTTTATGAGGAGCTCTAGCGCGTACAGTATCCACATTTCCGTCTTTATCAATAGAAAACATCACAAAAATGCGTTTCACACCAGGATCCACCCCAATATTCTTAGACAATTCCGCATTAAAATTTTCTTTTACAAAAGCGTCAATTTTTTGAGTCAGACAGCTTTTAGGGTTTTCAGCGCCTTCACAACCAGGATACACAGGAAAACTTTCTAAAACAGCAAAAGGGATATAATCTTTCGTTTTTTCTTTCATTTTTGCTATTTCAATATTTCTTTTTTCCGCCTCAGGACTAAGCTTCTTAGCAACCTGATTTTTATCAATGTAAAAATGCCAAACACGCTTCCCTTCTGGAGTTAATTTTAAATAAATTTTTCTTTCAATTAAAAAAGAAGAACTTTCATTCCAACGTTTCATGGACATCTTCTCCTTTGCTGTCATATCTTCTTCTGGAATGATCTCTCCATTAAAAACATTTCCAATAAAAATATGGAAATCACCCTTTGAAATTAATTTCCCTTCATTCTCTTTGGCTTCATTAAAAACATTTTGAATATCTACTTCCTTCTCACAAGAGGTATATATTAACATACTCAACAACACAGGAACTAGTAATAAATACTTTAATTGTTTCATTTTTTTTGATTTGTTTTTTGTGATCATAATAATTCTTTTTTTTATTAATGAATGTTTATAAAACTGATTGACAAACGAAATGTTTTCAACGTTAAATGTATGGGCTAATAAATTATTGAAATATTGCTTTTTATCCGTGTTTTTCAATACCTCGGCATCTGAAAGGTATTCGTGCACCGCGGAAATTCTGTGTTGGTATATATAAATCAAAGGGTTAAACCACATCAGAATTTTTAAAATTTCAAACAGTAATAAATCTAAGGTATGCCACTGCTTACTATGTACCAACTCGTGCTGAACCACCTGTAAGTCCATGTTTTCTATTAATTTTTCATGGATAAAAATATACTTAAAAAACGAAAAAGCAGCTTTGTTGTCTTTCAACAAAACCAAACTATGGTCCTGCTTTTTCACAATTTTACTTTGTTGTAATAAGCGTACAATTCGAAATAATTTTGTAAAAAATAACACCGTCAAAATTGCAACACCTATATAAAAAAGACTCCCTAAAAAGTTAACAGATTGATACATTGCTGTGGCTTCTATAGTACTTTGAGGATCCAATACTACCGCAGGCAATTGATAGATAACTTCTGTTGGAACTACATATTTCAAACTTGAAAACTGAATGAAAGGAATTAAAAACGCAAGTAATGGTGTCCCCAAGAGGTACCATCTATTGTATTTAAAAAAAGTTTCCTTTTGTAAAAACAAATCATAAATTCCTAGGAACAATACCTGTATAAAAAGGACTTGTATTATATAATTTATCATAGCATTTTATTTTTTAAATCGAGTATCATTAAAATAACAACACCTTTATATTAGTACTTATTTTGTCCCCTTTTTATCATCTAGTAATTTTAATATATCATCCAATTCTGACATATCCACCTTGTTTTTTTGAACAAAAAATGACACCATACTTTTGAAGGAACCTCCAAAATAACCATCCACCAATTTGTGTAAAGATTGATTACTATACACCTCTTTTGCTACCAAAGGGTGATAAACATAGCCCCTTCCCTTTGCCGTATGCCCAACAAATTCTTTCGTTTCCAAAATTCTTATAATCGTAGAAACGGTATTATACGCAGGTTTAGGCGCTGGTAACTCCTCAATAATTTCTTTAACAGAAGCTGATTTTAACTCCCATAATACTTGCATAAATTGCTCTTCTGCTTTTGTTAATTGTTTGCTGTTTGCCATAGTCTTCTAATTTACATCTACACAAATGTAACTAAAAAATTAGTTTAAACTAATTTTTTAGTTACAAATTTTCAAAATGATTAAAAATCGTTATTAAAAAAATAAACAATCAAAATTGCACAACTAGCATATTTGTACGATTTTTGAACGGAAACAATAAGAACATAAAACAAACCCATGGATATATTTTTAGCTATTATAGGACTGATACTCGCATTTATAGGAATCATAGGCGCTTTTTTACCTGTACTTCCAGGGCCTTTAACAGGTTGGGTAGGTTTATTAGTATTACACTTAGCCAAAGTCGTCCCTATGAATTGGACTTTTTTAGGCATCACCCTTACCATTGCCATTCTTATTTGGATATTGGATTATTTTATTCCAGCCATGGGAACAAAAAAATTTGGAGGTAGTAAATACGGAGTCATTGGAACCACCGTTGGTTTAATTGTAGGATTATTTTCTCCCATTCCCCTTGGTTTTTTAATAGGTGCTTTTATAGGAGCCTTTGTAGGTGAAATGATTTACGACCGTCATGATAAGTCTCGTGCTACCAAAGCAGCCTTCGGCTCTTTTCTCGGTTTTTTAACGTCCGCTTTTCTTAAATTTATAATCGCATGTATATTCTTGGGATTGTATGTGATGAAATTGTGGGAGTATAAGGAGATATTTGGGGTGTAGATAAGACTATTAGACATAGGACAATTAGACACAGGACTATTTGACAACAGTGAGTACACAAAGCTGCGCATCTTGACTCCTGTCTCTAAGCTCTTTTTCGTGTCTATCGGTTTCTACCGCCCGAATCCCATCTCAATTCTAACATCTCAAATCTAAATCTACGGCATAAAAAAAGCGTCCCGGTTTTTCGGGAAGCTTTCCATTGGTTTTTTCAAACCGTGACATCTCTCGATGTCAAACAACACAACTAAACCAAGAAATTCATCTTGGGAGGACAAACTTACGCCTTTTTCTGAATACAAAACAACAAATACGTGCTTTTTTTTAATAAAAAAATACCACCTCCCTTCTACGCAACCAAAGAACCGCTAATCAGTATTTTAACAAATAGTTATAAATCATCCGCTAAAAATCAAAAAGCTAGATCACTCCATTTCTTAATTACAAAACTAACAAAAGATCCAAAATTGTGTAATATCAAAGAGAAATCCAATTTTCAAGGGTGTTTAATTATATAGATTGTATCTTTGGCAACTATTAGTAAAATAAACATTAAAATTTAGTAACATGCAGTTATCAGCATTAGAAATTGTACGACGAGAATCGCTACAGAAACTACGTGATTTGGGCATAGATCCATTTCCAGCAGCAGAATTTAAAACCACCGCAACTATCGATGCGATAAAGAAGGATTTTGATAAGTTTGAGGGGAAACAGGTAGTTTTAGCTGGGCGTTTGATGAGTAGACGTATCATGGGAAAAGCTTCCTTTGCTGAATTAAAAGATGCTTCTGGACGTATGCAAATTTACATCAACAGAGATGAAATTGCACCAGACGAAGACAAGACTATGTACAATACCGTATTCAAGAAATTATTGGATATGGGAGATATTATCGGAATAGAAGGAGAAGTATTTAAAACCAATGTTGGAGAATCTTCTGTTCGTGTAAAAAAATTGACTTTATTAACAAAGTCGTTAAAACCATTACCTGTTGTAAAAACAGATGCTGATGGTAAGGTACACGATGCCTTTTCTGATCCAGAAACGCGTTACCGTCAACGTTATGTTGATTTAATTGTAAACGACCACGTAAAAGAAACCTTTATTAAACGTTCTAAAATCACCAATTCTATGCGTGAATTTTTTAACGATAAAGGCTATTTAGAAGTAGAGACGCCAGTATTACAACCTATTCCAGGTGGAGCTGCCGCACGTCCGTTTATTACACATCACAATTCTTTAGACATGCCTTTGTACTTAAGAATTGCGAATGAATTGTACTTAAAAAGATTAATTGTTGGTGGTTTTGACGCCGTTTATGAGTTTGCAAAGGACTTTAGAAACGAAGGAATGGACCGTACCCACAATCCAGAATTTACCGTAATGGAATTGTATGTAGCCTATAAAGACTACCACTGGATGATGAATATGACCGAAGAACTGTTAGAAAAAATCTGTGTAGATTGTAATGACACTTCTGAAGTAATGATTGGAGAACATAAAGTAAGCTTTAAAGCACCTTATGCTCGTGTGCCTATCTTACAAGCTATTAAAGACCATACAGGATATGATGTGGCTGGAATGGATGAATTCCAACTACGCGATATCTGTAAGAAATTACACATGGAGGTAGATGAAACCATGGGTGTTGGTAAATTAATTGATGAGTTGTTTGGAGAAAACTGTGAACGTTTTTATATCCAACCTACCTTTATCACTGACTACCCTAAGGAAATGAGCCCTTTGACCAAAGAACACCGAGATAATCCTGCGTTGACAGAACGTTTTGAGTTGATGGTAAACGGTAAAGAATTAGCAAACGCCTATTCTGAGCTGAATGACCCAATAGACCAACGTGAACGTTTTGAAGCTCAAATGGCACTATCTGAACAAGGAGATGACGAAGCGATGTTTATTGACCAAGACTTTATCCGTGCGTTAGAATATGGAATGCCTCCTACTTCTGGTATCGGAATTGGAATAGATCGTTTGGTGATGTTTATGACCAACAATGCCTCTATCCAAGAAGTGCTATTTTTCCCTCAAATGAAACCTGAGAAAAAAGCACCGACAGTTGAATTAAACGACGATGAGAAAGCCGTTTTAGCCATTGTTCAAAAAGCAGAGAAAATTGCTTTGGCTGATTTGAAAACTCAAAGTGGATTGAGCAATAAAAAATGGGACAAAACCATTAAAGGCCTTGGAAAAAACAATTTAACCAAAGTTGATAATACAGACGAAGGTTTGTTTGTGAGCTTGGCTTAAATATGAGAATTGAGATGTGAGAATTGAGCTATTAGATTAGAGATTCGCATCTTAAAAACCTCAATACTTTATAAAATTATAGAAAAGGAACTGCTTAATTGTGGTTCCTTTTTTTTTGATGTAGAAGATGCTACCTCCTATTTCTTCCTTACTCCTCTTTAACAAATAATTAAGACTCCACCCTCCTACTTTTTTCTACATTGCATGGTTCAAACAATAATCAAACAAAGCAACATGAAGTTCACCTTAATCACCAGAGTGCTAGCGTTTTTACTAGTTTTTGGAGTAACATCTACTGTAGATGCGCAACGCAAAAAAAAACGTAAAAAGAAATCAAAAACAGAAACTCCTGCTCCCAAACCAAAAGAGAAGCCAAAAAAAGGAGCCATTCAGCCTTATAACAAAGTGATTACTGATAAAACAGTGACGGACGAAGGTTTGTTTAAAGTACATCAATTAGACGAAAAATACCTTTTCGAAATTCCAGACAGTTTATTAGAGCGTGAAATGCTGATGGTTACACGTATCGCTAAAACAGCTTCTGGTCTTGGATTTGGTGGAGGAAAAGCCAATACTCAAGTGTTAAGATGGCAGAAAAAAGGAAAGAAAATAGTATTGCGTGTGGTCTCACATTCTGTGGTAGCCAATGATTCGTTACCGGTACACGAAGCGGTGGTGAATTCCAATTTTGAACCTGTACTCTACACCTTCCCTATCAAAGCATTTAGTAAGGATAGTACGGCTTCTGTTATTGACGTTACAGATTTATTTGCCAAAGACATCAAAGCATTGGGAATTCCAAATTACCAACGTAAACACTATAAAATTTCTCGTTTAGACGCTTTAAATTCATTTATTGAAACGGTAAAAAGTTACCCTTTAAACATAGAATCTCGCCATGTAAAAACATACAGTGCAGCAGCTGCTCCTTCACATTCAAGTACAGGAAGTATTACGGTAGAAATGAGCAATTCTATGATTTTATTGCCAGAACTTCCTATGAAACGTCGTTACCACGATCAGCGTGTAGGATGGTTTACTTCTGGTCAAGTAGATTATGGACACGAAGCTCATAAAAGTAAAAAACTAACCTTCTTAGACCGATGGAAATTGGAGGTAAAAGCGGAAGATATTGAAAAATTCAAACGAGGAGAACTCGTAGTTCCTAAAAAACAAATTGTTTATTATATTGATAGAGCTACCCCTACAAAATGGGTGAAATATATCAAACAAGGAATTGAAGATTGGCAAGTAGCTTTTGAAGAAGCTGGATTTAAAGATGCGATCATTGCAAAAACACCTCCTACAAAAGAAGAAGATCCTGATTGGAGTCCAGAAGACGTACGTTATTCTGTAGTGCGTTATTTAGCTTCTCCTATTCCAAATGCGAATGGTCCTCACGTAAGTGACCCTCGTTCTGGTGAGATTTTAGAATCTGACATCAACTGGTATCACAATGTAATGACTTTATTACACAACTGGTACTTTATCCAAACCGCTGCTATCAATCCAGATGCGCGTGGAAACGAATTTAAAGATGAAGTAATGGGACGTTTGATCCGTTTTGTTTCTTCTCACGAAGTAGGACATACCTTAGGTTTACCTCATAACATGGGAAGTAGCTGTGCCTACTCTGCAGAAAATTTAAGAAATGCTGAATTCACTAAAAAGAATGGAACAGCTCCATCGATCATGGATTATGCGCGTTTTAATTATATCGCTCAGCCAGGAGATGAAGGTGTAGCTATGATGCCAGAAGTAGGATGTTATGATAAATATGCTATCAGCTGGGGATACCGTCCGATTTTAGATACCACTGCAGAAGAAGAAAAAGAAATTTTGGATGCTTGGATTTTAAAGCATGCAGGAGACCCTCTATATCGTTTTGGACATCAACAAGTAGGAGAAGTAATAGACCCTAGTTCACAAACCGAAGATTTAGGTTCTGATGCTATTGTAGCAAGTACTTATGGTATTGCCAACTTAAAACGTATTGTTCCTAGATTGGAAGAATGGACTTCTGAAAAAGGAGAAAATTACGACAACCTTAAAACTATGTACGGGCAGGTATTGAGTCAATTTAACCGTTATATGGGACATGTTGCTGCTAATATCGGAGGAGTTTACGAGCATTATAAAGCTGCTGACCAAGACGGAGCGGTATATACTTATGTAGATAAAAATCACCAGAAAAACAGTTTACAATTCATTCAATCACAATTATTCGAAACGCCACATTGGATGTTGGACGAGAATATTTTTAGTAAGATTGAATATGCTGGAGCTATTGAGCGTATTAGAGAATTACAAGTTAAATCTTTAAGCAATATCTTAAGCATTACTCGTATGGCTCGTTTGATTGAGAACGAAGCTAAAAATGGTGCGAATGCGTATACTTTAACCAATTTGATGTCTGACCTTAGAAAAGGGGTTTGGAAAGAAATTTACACAGGAAAATCCGCCGATGTATACCGTCGTAATTTACAACGTGCTTATGTGGAAGAATTAGCCAATGTAATGACCGCCAAAAACATTAGAAAAGGTTCGGATTACGGAGGATACCGCAAAGGAATGGCAGTAAACACCAATCAATCTGATATCAAAGCAATGGTTAGAGGTGAATTAAAACGTCTACAACGCGATATTAAGAAAGTAATGTATAACGGTAATACCACCAATAGATATCATTTACAAGACATCGAAGAACGTATTGATATGATTTTAAATCCTGTGAAGTAAACAACGGAATTTAAGGTTTTATTTAAAAATCGAAGGCTGCTTCTTAGAAGTGTCCTTCGATTTTTTTTATTCTGAAATAGATATTAGTATTTAAGGAGCACATTTATGGATAGACATAGGAATCTAGACACAAGAATCAGGACAGATTTGAATACGATTCCAGCCACCAACCACCAACCACCAACCACTCTTTAACGCCATATTACTCCCACAACAACAAGTACCTCCGAGTGTCCTTTCAAGAAAGTAGATTATTTTTCTAAAAACAAATAGAAATATTGACGTACAGTGCACAATAAAGGTTGTGAAAATCCAGATATGTTGTTTAGAAAATCAGACATCGAAGCCTGTCTTTTATGCAGCATATATGTTCAAAAGCTGCGAGATTCAGGTGCGACCAAAGGAGCGCCGCGCAGTTTTGGACATGGTTTTTAATAAGGCTTTTGCCGCATTAAAAAATGCCTCATAAAAGGCTCTTTTTTTTGGTTCGTTTTTATTCATCCCTTTTAAAATTTTAATAAATTGGAATTCATGAGGCAGCATAGCTGGTTTTGGAGAAGCAAAAAAATGAACAAAATAAAAAAAGTCCTGTCAATGGTAACGAATGCGAGAAATCGCCCTACTCACTAGAAATGATATTAAGTAGTTTAATTGCTGAGAGCACTCACCTGTTTTACGCTGGATCCCCGCCTCCGCGAGGATGACGGATGCGCGTATGAGCACCTTTGTGGATAGAGATAGTAATCAAGACACAAGAATCAGGACACAAGAATCTGGACACAAGAATCTGGACATTGGACGTAGGACTGATTGGAATACGATTCCAGTTACCAATCACCAGTCACCAGTCACCAACCTCCAAACTACTTCTTCAACGTTTCCATCAAACTTTTAATACGATCATCATCTGTGTTGTATTTCAAATCAAAGGTAGATTTATCTGGAAATTGTTCTATCATTAACGTAGATGAAGGGAACGCAAAATCAACACCTAATTCTTTTGCAAATTTTAATATATCCAAATGGAAATCGTGTTTCGAGGCTTGTTCTATTCCCCATTCCAATTGCACAAAATACAAGTTTACTAAGATGATTAAAGCCGAATCTCCAAACCCTGTAAAAGCAACATTATAAGCATCTTTCCTAGTAGAAGGATGGTTTTTTATAATAATTTCGATACCTTTTACAAAAGCATCTACGAGTGCTGGAGGTGTATCATAACGCAACCCTAATTCCGTTTTATAACGCCTAAACGCACGAAGTCCTTTATTATTTACTACAATCTCTGATAGCGTACTATTTGGAATTTGATACACGGAAGTATCTGCAGCACGTACTGTAGTGGATCTAAACCCAACAGTTTCTACCGTTCCTATCACTTCTCCTGCCTCAATCCAATCGCCAATATGAAATGGTTTATCCAAGAATATCATAAAGGTACCTATCAAGTTTTTAACCGTGTCTTGAGATGCCAACGCAAAGGCCAAACCTCCAATGGACGCCCCAGCAACTACTGTTGTAGGGTCCATTCCTAGAATGGTTAAAAACCGTAAAAGTCCAAAAAACAAGACCAGTCCTAGCAGAAATTTATGCAATATAGGTACTAATTGATCATCTAGCTTCCCATGTGTTTTGGCCGCATATGTACGGTAAATACTCATGACAACTTTGACTAAATTCAAAAATACATAGATCCAAAACACCGTAATAATAATGTTTATTCCTATAAATAATACATGGTTGATATCCAATGTAAATTGAATAGAAGGCAACATCATTTTAATAAAACTCATTAACAGCAATAGAGCAATGGGTCTTGCTAATTTCCGTAAGGAATCTGTTATATCTTTATTAGTACTATGACTAAAAACTAGGTGAATTCGTTTTAAAAAGAAAAACAATATACGGTGAACAATATAAAATAAGCCCCAGCAAATTAACAATAACAAGCCTAAGGCGATATACTGCCAAATTTTTATTCCAAAAAGACTGCGATACCCTGCATTGGGTATAAACTTCTTCACATAGGTTGTATACCACGGAAAAGTAGCATCGTATAAAGCAGCTGTACTACGTATCGTTTCTTTTGAATACCCCCAAGTAGTCCCTGTTTTTTCCAAATAAATTTCTGGAATATCTTCTGGAAACAAAACGTACTTATTAGCACTTCCAAAAACAAGTGAATCCTTATACATAGGATCAGAAGGCACTTTAGAAAAGTCAACCATCAATCCTTTTCCATCCATGATGGCTTTTATTTTTTCCACTATTTCAACAGCAGATTCTGTATCCATACCTTGCACCGTTTTTGCCGCCTTTTCAGGCTGATAAGAATCTGGTTGCAAAAAATACAAATGTGTATAAATAGTACTGTTTGGGCTTGACAAATCTACTTTTACAGGTTCTTGAGCAAACAAAAAACTAGTACTTAAAAGTAAGAGGTAAATGATTTTATTCATGAGTAATGATAAAGTTCAATTGAAATTTAGGGATATTATCTTCTATTTTTACTAAAAGTGTTTCTCGATTTTTTTCTGCTTTTGTTACGAGCTGCTTTTTTCTCTTCTTCAGGTTTGTTTTTTCCTTTTCTAGTGTCTGGGCGGTCAAACTTTTTCCCTGTCGCTTTTACTTTTACGCGTTTCCCCCTGGAACTTCTAACTTCCTCTTCCGGCTTGTTTCTAGAATTCCTCAATTCTACACGTTCGTATTTCTTTCCTCCTTTGGTTTTCTTTCGACCTTTATTCCTTGTGTCTTGAACTTCATCTACGGTATCGTCAAAAGTATTCTTAACCCTAGGGTGCTTCCCTTTTTTAGAGTAACCACTATCAGGAATCAATCGTTTTAACAAATCAGTACGCCCTACTTTACGCAAGGTATTTCTAATCCAATCTGCATTTTCTTTTTTATACCAAAAGAAAAATTTATGTTGTTCGTCCTTTTCTTTTTTACTTCTTGGTGTATAGGTCTTTTTTAAAGTATAGGGATGATAACCGCTGTAATAAATAACGGTAGCCACTGTCATAGGAGTTGGTGTAAAACCTTGTACTTGCTCTAGTTTAAAGCCCATTTCCTTAGTTTCAGCCGCTAAATTTGCCATGTCTTCTAATTCACTAGCAGGATGACTTGAGATGAAATAAGGAATCAATTGCAAGTTCAATTTTTTACGGATATTTATCTTGTCAAAAATGGACTTGAACTGATGAAAGTTTGAAAAAGAGGGCTTTCTCATCAATTTTAACACCGGGTCAGATGTATGTTCTGGAGCTACTTTTAAACGCCCAGAAATATGATTTGTAAGTACTTCTTCTGTATAATGCTTTAGTTCTTTTTCGTCGGCGTTTTTATTGAATTCTGGCACCAACATATCGTATCGAATACCACTTCCAATAAAGGATTTTTTTATTTTTGGATGCTTATCTACCGCTTTATAAATTTCTGTTAACGGAGCATGTGATGTGTCCAAATTACTACAGATAACAGGATTTATACATGACGGAGCCACACATTTATCACAAATGGACTGGATCTTCCCTTTCATTTGGTACATATTGGCAGAAGGCCCACCAACATCAGATAAATACCCTTTAAAATCTGGCATATTCGCCACTTTGTCCACTTCTTTTAGAATAGATTCTTGACTTCTACTAGCTATAAATTTCCCTTGATGCGCAGAAATAGTACAGAAACTACAGCCTCCAAAACACCCTCTGTGCACATTGATAGAAAATTTTATCATTTCAAACGCAGGAATAGGTCCACGCTTGTTATATTTTGGATGTGGCAACCTCGTAAATGGCAAATCAAAAGAAAAATCAATTTCCTTTTCTGTCATTGTTTTATAGGGTGGATTAATCACCAAAGTCTTATTCCCAACATTCTGTAACAATCTATGTCCATATATTTTATTGGACTCTTGTTCTATCGTTTTAAAATTTCCTGCAAACACTTTCTTGCTTTTCAAACAGGCCTCATGCGATGCAATCCATTTATCATCCCATTCTTCACGAAACGGAATTCCCAACTCTTTTTCTTGCAAAAATGCTGTTTGGGCAATGGTTTTTATACTCGAAAAAGGAGTTCCATTTTGCAATTGAGTTACAATTTCACGTAAGGGTTGTTCTCCCATTCCATACACCAACATGTCCGCTTTGGACTCCGTAAGGATATTCGCTTTTAATTGATCGCTCCAATAATCGTAATGTGTTACACGGCGTAAAGACGCTTCTATTCCACCAATTAAGACAGGAACATCAGGAAATTTATCTTTTAATATTTTACTATATACTTCGGTCGCATAATCGGGTCTAAATCCTTTATCTCCATTCGGAGTATAAGCATCTTTATCCCGTTGACGTTTACTTGCGGTGTAATTACTCACCATAGAATCCATCTCTCCTGCTGTTACCGCAAAAAACAAACGGGGTTTTCCCATTTTTTCAAAATCCTGTAAATTATCATGAACGCTCGGTTGTGCTACAATAGCTACTTTAAGTCCATAACTTTCTAATATACGTCCAATCACTGCTGGACCAAAAGAAGGATGATCTACATAGGCATCTCCACTAAATAATATGACATCTAGCTCTTCCCATCCTCGTAATTTGACCTCTTTATTTGTGGTTGGTAACCAATCTGAAAGTCTAAGTTGTTTCTCCATCGCTGCAAAAATACGTTAAAAACCTT
>Ga0209395_1003111_pt1 | contig 20953 bp, 14 predicted proteins | sample GOMGulsemesocosm_3_FD_184635 | JGI IMG/M metagenome (GOLD analysis project Ga0209395, IMG submission 184635) | Methane-oxidizing microbial communities from mesocosms in the Gulf of Mexico - GOM9D Gulf of Mexico (SPAdes) (version 2) | ecosystem: Environmental > Aquatic > Marine > Cold seeps... | reverse complement strand
ACAAAAAAAGCAAAGCTAGTTCCGAATAAAAAAATTGTAATTGGTCCAAGTAGCTTAGTTATTGCCGATGTTCCAACCCCATTAATTTTACCTTTTGCCTATGTTCCATTGACAAAAGGACGTACTTCTGGTTTTTTAATTCCCACTTGGGGAGAATCTAATAATCAAGGATATTTTTTACAAAATGGAGGGTATTATTTTGTACTGAGTGACCATTTTGATTTAGCCGTCCTGGGGGATGTTTATACCAATGGAAGTTGGGGTATAAGAACACAATCAAATTATAAAATCAGATACAAATACAGCGGGAATTTTAGTTTTAGATTTGAAAACCTTATCAATGGGCTCAGAGGATTGAGTGATTATAGTAAATCTAGTAATTACAACATACGTTGGAGTCATAGTCAAGACGCAAAGGCAAGTCCTAATTCACGTTTTTCCGCTTCCGTAAATCTTGGAAGTAGTAAATATTATAGAGAATCTTTAAATGAGTACAACACAAATTCATTTTTAAATAACAGTCTGAGTTCCTCTATTTCTTTTTACAAGAAATTTGTAAATACTCCTTTTAACATGTCCATGTCAGCGACACATTCACAGAATACGAATACGGAAAAAATTAATATGACACTTCCTTCCCTTCAAATAAACATGGACAGGATATATCCTTTTGTAGGTAAGAACGGAGCGAAAAAAAATGCCTTGCAAAAAACAGGATTGAGTTATAATGTAAAAGCTGAAAATAAAATAAGTACCAGTGATGAGTTTTTTATGAAAAGTGAAATGTGGGACGATGCCAAATCAGGTATCCAACACAACGCATCTTTGAGTACGAATTTAAAATTGATGAAGTTCTTTACCTTATCACCAAGCGCCAACTACAAAGAAGTTTGGTATTTTGATAAATTGGACAAGCATTACGATGCGGATAATAACGAAGTAGTAACAGACACCATCAGTGGTTTTAACTCTTTTAGAGAATATAGTACTGGAGCATCATTATCTACTACTATTTACGGAATGTTCCCAATTAACAAAGGCCGTTTAGATAAAATTCGACATGTAATGAGACCTTCCATTTCTTATACTTATAAACCAGACTTCGGAGATTACTATGACCAAGTACAACAGTCAGCAGACCCAGAAGATGTACTTGAATATTCCCAATACGACAATGGTATTTACGGGAGACCTAGTAAAAACCTGTCCAATAGCTTAAGCTTTAGCTTGAACAACACCTTAGAAGCAAGGGTATTAAAAAAAGATGCTGATGGAGATAGTGATGAGGATTTTAAAAAGGTAAAAATATTAAACAACTTAAACTTTTCTTCTAGCTATAACATGGCCGCGGATAGTTTAAATTGGAGCCCCGTTCGTATGTCTGCTGGAACACAACTGTTTAATAATAAGATGTCGGTAAACATGAGTGCAAATTTGGACCCCTATGCCATCAATGCCAATGGACGAAGAATTAACACTTTTAACATTAATAACAACGGAAGTTTGTTTAGATTGACCAATGCTAATTTCACCGCCAATTATTCCCTTTCTAGTAAAAAAGACAGCAAAAAAGATCAAGGAAAAGCCAAGAGTAACCAAAACAACTCCGATGGGATATTTGGAGAAGACATGGGCGTAAGTAATAGACTTGGTGGAGATGATAAAGCTGGAGGACAAGGTAAAAAAGAGGATAAGGTTACCCAATTGTACCGAGCCAATTTCCCTTGGTCATTGCGTTTAGCCTACTCTTTAAGTTACCTTAACAGTAACAGACAGGACGAAATATCCTCCAACTCCTTAATGTTTTCTGGAGATGTAGAGCTCAGTCCCAAATGGAAAGTTGGATTCTCCTCTGGATATGATTTTAAAAACACAGGATTTACCTATACGCAGTTACGTTTTCAACGAGATTTAGATAGTTGGAAACTGAATTTTAACTGGGTACCATTTGGAACAAGACAAACCTATTACTTTTTTATTGGTGTAAAATCCTCAGTGTTGAGTGATTTAAAATACGAAAAAAGAAAAGTTCCAGACCGTGTATTATTCTAAGTAAACACTTATATTTTAACCAAACTTATCATGAAAAAAATAATTAATACTCCCAATGCTCCTGCTCCAATAGGACCTTATAGTCAAGCTATTTTGACAGGAAACACTTTGTATACTTCTGGTCAAATCCCTATTGATCCTAAAACTGGAGAATTAGTAATGGATACCATTAGCAATGAAACTACCCAGGTAATGGAAAATTTGAAAGCAGTGTTATCAGCAGCTGGTATGACTTTCGAAAACGTAATTAAAGCCTCTATTTTTATTTCAGATATGGATAACTTTGGAGCCATTAACGAAGTGTATGGATCCTATTTTGATGCTGCCACAGCTCCTGCTCGTGAAACAGTACAAGTAGCTCGTTTACCTAAAGATGTGAATGTGGAAATTTCTGTGATAGCGGTAAAATAATATATTTTACTAGCGAAAAGCGAAGAGGAATAAATCAAAAGTGGCTCACCCATGTAAATACTGGTGACTGGTGGCTAAAAGTCATAAAAAAGCGAAAAATTGAACATATAAATGCTCAACTTTTCGCTTTTTGTTTTTCGCTTATTCCTTTACAACTAAATAGAATTAATCAATAATTCTGCTGTAGCAGGATTGGTAGCTAAAGGAACGTTATGTACATCACATAAACGCATTAACATAGCAATGTCTGGTTCATGTGGATGCTTTCCTAACGGGTCTCTAAAGAAAAAGACCATCTGAGTATCTCCTTCTGCAACACGAGTTGCTATTTGAGCATCTCCTCCCATAGGTCCTGATAAATATTTTTTTACTATAAAACCTGCTTTCTCCGCATTGGTTCCTGTAGTACCTGTAGATACAATAGAAATATCTTTAGATAATATATGTGCTTTAAAATTCATTAAAAACTGAATCATTTCAGCTTTTTTACCGTCATGTGCTATGATCGCTATTTCCATACTTATTATTTATTATTCTTCAACAAATTTCTCAGGTCTAAAGATACTTCTTTCAGTCCAACTTTAGCTTAAGAAATTGTTACCAAATGATTCATTTTATCAAATTAACCCTAATAAAAAGCAATACTCTCTATAAGGACGCTGAATATTCAATGATGTCCACAATTTTAGTAGCATACCCAAACTCATTATCATACCAAGAAACCAACTTATAAAAATGTGAATTTAGTTCCATACCTGCTCCCGCATCAAAAACTGATGTTCGAGGTTCAGAAACAAAGTCCTGAGAAACAACATCGTCTTCCGTATAACCTAAAATTCCTTTTAACTCATTTTCAGAAGCGTGTTTTAATACTTTTTTAATTTCATCATAGGAAGTCGCTTTTTCAAACCTCACCACCAAATCCACTACAGAAACATCTGCCGTAGGTACGCGATATGCCATGGCAGATAACTTACCTTCCAATGCTGGGATAATTTTAACCACCGCTTTTGCAGCTCCTGTGCTTGTAGGGATTATATTATTAATGGCTGAACGTCCTCTCCTACGTACATCTAATGGCCCATCAACCGTACGTTGACTTGCTGTAGCCGCATGTACCGTCGTAACAATTCCTTCTATTATTCCAAAATTTTCATGTAAAACTTTAGCCAATGGCCCTAAACAATTGGTCGTACAAGAAGCATTAGAAAAGACATGATTTTCCGAAGTTAAATCTGTGTGATTGACACCCATTACAAACATCGGAGCATCGTTACTTGGTGCAGAAATCACCACTTTTTTAGCACCTCCTTTTAAATGTAGCGCTGCCTCCTCTTTCAAGGTAAAATATCCAGTAGACTCAATCACATAATCCACATCTACATCATCCCAAGCTATATTTTCAGGTTGTCGTTCCGCAGTAATTCGTATTTCGTTTCCACTAACTACTAAATTCCCATGTTGGATATCAATATCGCCAGGAAAACGTCCATGAACAGAATCATATTTTAACAAATAAGCCAAGTCATCCACAGGTATTAAATCATTAATAGCCACCACTTGAATATTTTTTCTTTGCAACATTGATCTGAAAGCCAATCTCCCGATTCTTCCAAACCCATTTATTCCAATTTTTATCATCTTAGTATTTAAATTGACATGATATCACTTACCCGTAATAATTCTTTATTAATGCTATGATTTCCTTTAATAGCCAATTCCAAATCTGTTGTTTGCACATTGTTATTAATCAGACCAACCATAACATTTCTTTTCCCGTCCAGCAATAATTCCACAGCCTTTACTCCAAGTCTACTTGCCAATACACGGTCAAAACAGCTAGGACTACCTCCACGTTGCATATGCCCTAAAACAGACACTCGTACTTCATATTCTGGTAAATTTTCTTCCACATAATCAGCGAGTTCAAAAACATTTTTCCCTGTTTTATCACCTTCAGCAACCACCACAATACTCGATGATTTCCCTGATCGCTTACTTCTCTTCAAGGATTCTAATAACCTATCCAAACCTAAATTTTCCTCCGGAATTAAAATTTCCTCAGCACCAGCTCCAACCCCTGAATTTAAGGCTAAAAAACCAGCATCACGTCCCATAACCTCTACAAAAAATAAGCGATTATGTGAACTTGCCGTATCTCTAATTTTATCTATAACTTCCACTACAGTATTAAGAGCGGTATCATATCCTATGGTATAATTAGTCCCTGCAATATCATTATCTATAGTTCCTGGAATTCCAATACAAGGAATATCAAATTCATTCTGAAAAATCATTCCACCTGTAAAAGTACCATCTCCCCCAATTAAAACAAGACCATCAATTCCTTGCTTTTTTAAGTTTTCATAGGCTTTTTTACGTCCTTCCGCTGTTCTAAACTCCGTAGATCTGGCTGTCTTTAAAATCGTACCACCTTTATCTATAATATTATTTACATTTCTTGCGGTCATATTAATAAAGTCACCTTCTATCATACCTTGGTAACCTCGGTAAACACCTACACAGTCCACTTTATAGTACGAACATGCTCTTACTACTGCACGAATGGCAGCATTCATTCCTGGAGCATCACCTCCAGAAGTCAACACTGCTATTTTTTTCATTCTTTTTTTCATTTGTTAGTTTTTGTTTATTCAAAGGTTTCAAATAAATACCACCTTCAAAATACTGAATTTCAACCGGAGTAATTTTAATTCCATAAATGTATTGGATACACTCCTTTATCTTTCAATTCTTTAATAGCATTGGTTACAATTTCTTTATCTTCTTTGTAAGTTACTCCAAACCATTTAGCCTCCGACTGTAACACTTCTACAGATCCGGTGTTATTTTCAATGACTGCATTTACAACAATAGGGATAAAAAACTCTGCCTTCATTTCTTGATGGTTCTCTTCCAAAAATGCCTCAAACATCTCTTGAGAAACTTTAAAGTAATTGGGTGTGAATCCCCAAAAATTCATAGAAACAATGGTATCATCAGAGATCGGCTCAAATACACCACCTTCATTTTTATACTGAAGATCTCCTTCAATCTTTTCGATATGAGTACGTTCCACTACACCGGTTAAAAAACCTTTATCACTCACTTGACATTCTCCTCTTGAAACAAATCCATTTTCTGAAATTGTATTTTTAAGTTGGTAGCCCATCATGTTGTAATTATCCGTACTAGGATCCATTTCCATCAAAGATTTCGCCATTACTTCAAAGGCTTCTTTTCCATAAAAATCGTCTGCATTAATCACTGTAAAATTTTCTTTTACAACTTCCTTTGCCATCAAAACAGCATGCCCAGTTCCCCAAGGTTTTTCTCTGTTATTATCTTTAAATCGAGATGGAATATTATCCAATTCTTGGAACACATATTCAACCTCAATTTTTCCTGCTAATTTTTTATTAAAAACTGCTGTAAATTCTGCTTCAATGCTTTTTCTAATAATAAAAACCACTTTCCCAAAACCTGCTTGTACGGCATCGTATATAGAAAAATCTAATATTGTATCGCCTTCTGGCGTAAAAGTATCTAATTGCTTTAATCCTCCATAACGACTTCCAATTCCGGCCGCCAATATAACTAAGGTAGGTTTATTCATATTTCTTTTGTATAAAGTTAAATATTTCTCGTTTTTTTCTAATTGAATCTTTTTTAGAAAGTCCATTTAAAGAATCTTTCTTAATTGTTTTCTTTTTCAATCCTAATTTTTGCAACAGTTGTTTTCCATTATTGAAATCGATGCTATAATTAAAACCAATTCCTTGGGTATAACCTTCTTCTTCGCTGGTGTATTGTATTTCGTTTTGACGATTAAAAACAGACAAGCGCATATTTCCTTCATCGTTCAATAAAAATTCGGCATTCGCCTCTCCTATTACGTCTGAATTTTGTTTGGTTCCCACAGGAACTAATGCTTTTCCATTTACAACTACTCTATTCCCAATTTGATACTCCACAGCTACGCCTAATTGATCATCTGTATTGTACGAATCTACTCTATTTTTATCACCTACAATATAAGAGGGCGTTAACTTAAATTTACTATTACTATCATTTAAAACGTCTTGCAACAAGTTGGACAAAATATCCGCACTTGTCCCAGCTGCTGCACTCCCTGCTGTTGATCCTATTAGGTCCTCATTATAAAATGAATTGGCTATTAATAATGACATAAACTGTAAGGTTCTATCATTTTCGCCATTTCTTTTTAGCTTTAATTCTAGCTCTGAAGAAACGGTAGAACTTGAGTTCGGTATTTCTATATCAAACTCTTTTCGGGAATCAAATAGTTCTCCTGAAAAACGAGTGATTAAATCTACAGGAATTTTCCTACTACTCGTAATATTTTCTAAGAACGTTCTAGGATTTGCCTGTACGCGGTATAGCGCTTCTATATTAATATTGGCCCCCAACGGGTCTCCACTCCAACTAATAGTTCCCCCTTTTTTTACCGCAAAAGGTTTTGTAATTCCTAAATACTTGAAGTTATACAATCCATTATCTATAGCGAAATCACCATACATATCAAACTTACTCTTAGTATCTAAATTTATTTGCAAATAACCTGTACCACGTCCTTTTAAATAACTCCCCGTAGTCTTATCCAATACCATTTCAAATATGGCATCTTTGGTAACTTCAATAGAAAAATTCATGCTCAAGCCCTTTAACTTTTCAGCAAGGTATTCGGCTCTTGATTTTTCTGTTTCATCAGGATTCTCTCCGTTTTTATTCACAAACCGAAACACATCAGTATCACTAATCGTTTTCACATCACTAATAGGCACTACAAAATTGGTGTTTTGCATGGTCTTAGCATTAACATCTATCACTAGTTTCGTAGTAGGACCATGAATTTTAGCATCTCCCGCAATAAAACCTTTTCCAAAAAACAAAGAATTTTCTTCTTGTTCAGTATCCAAAATTAATAAATTTTCAGTTTCGACATCTATGTCTAGATCCCATTTTTCAAATTTATTATGTGAAATATTTCCTGTTAAAAAACCATTGGTTTTATGTTTTGAATCTTCTAACAAAACATCTATAATTTTAAATGTTTGTTCTTCTAATTCTATCACACTAGTCCCTGCAAAATCATAATCAACATTTAAATAAGGAAAATACACGCCGGCCTGGTCAAAGAACAATTCTCCTGTCATATCAAAATTCGCAATAGGTCCAGAAAGTACTGCTTCTCCATATAAAAACCCTCGAATATTAGTCAAGACTTCGCCTCCAAGTCCACTAAATGCACTCACATCAAACTCGTTAAACTCCACCTTACTATCAATAATTGGTTCTTTTGGAGTAAAATCAAGATTCCCCGTCGCTTTCAATGTATTAGAATCTTCTAAGTCCAAGGACACATACATTCTGTATTTTTTAATGGAATTATCACCAGCCACCTGCACTATTAAATCCCCTTGTTTCTTGTTATTAATTTCAAAATCTTTAACAGCTACTTCAACCGTAGGGCGCAACTGATATCTAGTTTTTAAATAACGTACCTGACCATTAAGTAGCCCATCAAAATTTAAACTATCTACATGCGGAGTGATCTCTCCAAGTTTTACATTTTTAAATTCAAAGGAAAGATCTGTTGTAGTTGAATCTTTTACAAAACCATTAAGTTTTATTTGTTGTCCTCTAGATTCAAGAGAAAAATTATCAAAGACCAACTCTCCTTTCTTATTATTGTATACAATTCTATTTTCACTTTTAGTAGCATTGCTAATCATCCATTTGTTCTTTTTAAAATTAAGAGATGATTTCTGTAAGCCAAAAACAGAATTATTCAAAGGGTCTATTGTATGATAAAAGTCTAATTTAAAGGATTCGGTTTGTTTAGCTCCTCCAAGCATTTCTGATTTAAAAAACAACGTATCGTTCTTTGTTTTATTTAATAAATTCAACTCAGAAAAACGATATGATTTAGAACTGATATCTCCTACATATAAATGGGTATTAAATAAAGGGTTTTTAGTGTCAATTTGTAAATTTAACTTCTCAATTAAATAATCATAAGCCTTAATCTGAGGGGATTTTATAGATAATTTAAACAAGTTCTCATCAGCATTCATCTCTCCTCTAATTAAAGTATTGGATGCCAAATTTATTTCTGGAAAAAAAACTTCTACAATTTTATGATGAATCTTAAAACGAAAATCTAGAAACTGTCCCGATGTAAGCCTAAATGGAGTATAGTTGGAATACAAATTTCCGATAGAATTTGCTGCCAATTTCCCCAGCTGAGCAATTTTAAATTTACCCTGTACACGACCATTTATAATTTCATTAGAGTTGACCGCGATGGTTCTAATATGATCTTTAAAAGAAGCATCAATATTAAAATCTTTAAAATAAAAATTGTCCTTATGATTATTGTAAGATGTGTTTTTAAAATTAACAGTTCCCACAACATCATCTATGGTGTTTCCTCTTAATTTTATGTCAATAAAACCTTTCAATACTGCAATACTATCTCTTTTAAATAGATTCAGTTTATTAATCTCACAATAATCAACTTGGGTTTTAAAATCAAATTTGTACACGTCTGAAGCCAAATCTGCCAAACCTTTAAAATTCAATTTAATATTAGGGTCATTTACTTCCATTTCCCCTTTAAAACGCTTGTTTAAAAACTGACCGTTAATAGAAATATTTCCGTACGTATATCCTTTATATTGATGTTTAGAAACCTGACCTACCACATTGGTATTAATAGACTCTAGATCAAATCCGTTCCCCTCAATTTTAGCGATCATTGACAACTGTCCTACGAGAGAATCATTCATCACTTTTCCTAAGTCAAAATCAATAATCTCAATGTCTCCTGAGTAAGAGGCCTTATTAATATCTGTGATATTTGTTAATGTCAAATCAGAAATAGTAGTCCCTAAATCGGTGATCATTTCCAATTGAGCATCTATTTTATCTTCGGTAATAACGGAAGTTCCTTTGAGTGTAAAATATCCAAAATCCTTCATGATTTCAGGAAGTGAATTTCCAAGAATATTTGGTAATAGTTGGTTTAAATGCTCATAATTAGAACTCAGGTCACTAAACTCTCCCTTAAACCAAAACCCATTCTCCGTGTTCATCGCATTTTTAATATGCAGCGTTCCATCCACCACTAATTCCTGCTTTGAAACCAAATCTAAATCTTCTAACAACAGGTTATTTAGTGTCCCTGAAACATGTGTAGTTAAATCCAACACATCCGTAGTACCAAACTCATAATAAAACTTCTGCATGTCCTCCATGGCTAAAGTAGCATCCGTGATATCTGCTGATAATTGGACTTTATTGTTAAAGTCCGAAAAATCTGACCTGACATAATTAAATTGAATATCTCCTTTCACCTCTGATTTTTCAGTTCTTAAAACCGTATTTAAAAAATCCATGGATGTAAGAGAATAATCAAACTGTGTACTCAAGCTCATCACTTCTATATTGTGATTTTCGGTAAAGCCAACATCTTTTACAAAAACGCTAACATTAGGCCCTGCAATTTTCAACTGATCTGCAATTCCGTTAATCCCGCTAAAATATAAAGGACTTATTATTTCTTGGTTCTCATCTACTATTTCTACATAACCATCATGTAATATTATATCCGAAGATGACAATTTAAACGATGATGGATTTTCGGGGTCACTTTCCCCAAATTTTTCCACAAATATATTTAAATTATCGTCTTTTTCTCCTTCGTATGTTTTCATTTTTAAGCGAAAACCATCTAAATGAATGGAGCCAAATTCTAAATTGTTATCGATAAAATTTCTATAAGCAGCAATAGAAGTTGTCAAGTTTTCAATATAAATCAAGGTATCATTCCTGTGATCATTTATTTGAATACTTTTTAATTGTATTTTTCCTAAAAAGCCTAAATTTATTTTTTTTATATTGATATCTACCTCATATGTATCCCTTAACCAACTTGTAGCAGAAGATCCTAAACGAGTTTGAACAGGAGAAAGCGTCAATAAAACGCTACAAAAAGAAAGAATTACTATAATTCCAAGTAATATTTTGACTAGTATTTTTTTTCTTTGTTTGATATCTCTTAAATTTGCATTTTTTACGGCAATTTTCATGCCTAAACTATTTATAATGACAAGTTCTAAACCAATATACATTCTCGGTATCGAATCATCCTGTGATGACACGAGTGCATCCGTAATATGCAACGGAAAAATCTTATCAAATGTTGTGGCAAATCAAGAAATTCACGCCTCTTATGGTGGTGTTGTTCCTGAATTAGCCTCACGTGCCCATCAACAAAATATTGTTCCAGTGATAGATCAAGCGATTCAACGAGCAAATATCGACAAAAAAGACTTAAATGCCATAGCTTTTACGCGCGGACCTGGATTAATGGGTTCTTTATTAGTAGGAACCTCCTTTGCGAAGTCATTATCACTAGGTTTAGGAATTCCATTAATTTCTGTAAATCATATGCAAGGGCATATTTTAGCGCATTTTATAAAAGAGGAAGATTACACAGCTCCTCCTTTTCCTTTTATCTGTTTAACCATCAGTGGAGGGCATACTCAAATCGTTAAGGTTTCAAATCATTTTGACATGGAAATCCTAGGAGAAACCATTGATGATGCGGTAGGGGAAGCTTTTGACAAATCTGCTAAGATTCTTGGCTTGCCATATCCTGGCGGACCATTAGTAGACAAATATGCCAAATTAGGGAATCCTAAAGCCTATAAATTCACCAAACCAAGAGTTGGAGAACTAGACTTTAGCTTTAGCGGGTTAAAAACAGGAATTTTATATTTCATACAAAAACAAGTCAAAGAAAACCCAAATTTTATCTCCGAAAACCTGAATGACATTTGTGCTTCCATCCAACATACTATTGTTGAGATTTTAATGGATAAATTAAAAAATGTTGTAAAAATTACAGGAATCAATCACATTGCCATCGCTGGTGGTGTAAGTGCCAATTCTGGTATTAGAACTGTTTTAAAACAAGCGGAACAAAAATACGGTTGGCATACTTATATCCCTAAATTTGAATACACCACAGATAATGCTGCTATGATTGCAGAGGCAGGTTATTTAAAATATTTGAACAACGACTTTACCGACCAAAGCGTTTCCGCTACAGCTCGAATGAATGTTTGCGAGAAAGAGTAGGTTAGGAAAGAGCGAAAAGCGATAAGGAATTAGGGAGCAATATTTGTTAAAATAGTTGTTGGTTACTGGTTACTTGTTGCTTGTTGCTTGTTGCTTGTTGCTTGGAAGCACAACTTCCTTTAGAAAACCAAACTAACATTTATTGATTTTTGACAATGATTCCTCGCGAATCCAAAAGTCTTGTTTCCTGATTCTTGTGTCAATTTTCAAAATGGTGCGCAATCTCAATACTAACATCTAACATCTAGTTGTTGCTTGTTGCTTGTTGCTTGTTGCTTGGAAGCACAACTTCCTTTAGAAAACCAAACTAACATTTATTGATTTTTGACAATGATTCCTCGCGAATCCAAAAGTCTTGTTTCCTGATTCCTGATTCTTGTGTCTTTTTTCAAGATGTTGCCCATCAGTCTCAATACAAACATCTCACTTCTCATATCTAAACACAAAAAAGCGATTAAGATCTAAAATCTTAATCGCTTTTTTTGTTCACTTTTGGCTTATTACTTAATCCTAACCCCTAAAAAGAACCATTTTCATCCCAAGCTTCTAGAATATCTTTGATACGCTTGATAAACATACCTCCTAAGGCTCCATTAACCACTCTGTGATCATAAGAATGAGACAAGAACATCTTATGGCGAATCCCGATAAAATCTCCTTGAGGTGTCTCTATAACTGCAGGTACTTTACGTACAGCTCCCAAGGCTAAAATAGCTACTTGAGGTTGATTAATAATAGGTGTACCAAAAACAGAACCAAAACCACCAACATTGGTAACGGTGTATGTTCCGCCTTGAATATCATCAGGACTTAATTTTCCCGCTCTAGCTTTTGTAGCTAAACTATTCACTTGTTTAGTCATTCCTATCAAATTTAATTGATCCGCATTTTTGATTACGGGTACAATTAAATTTCCATCAGGTAAGGCTGCTGCCATTCCTAAATTTATATTCCCACGTTTTATAATTTTATCACCGTCTAAGGCTATATTTATCATTGGAAATTCACGTATAGCAGTAGCTACTGCCTGCATAAATATAGGTGTATAAGTTATTTTTTGTCCTTCTCTTTTAAAGAAAGCATCTTTTACACGATTTCTCCAATTTACAATATTAGTAACATCCACTTCTATAAATGACTGTACATGCGCAGAAGTTTGTACAGATTGGACCATATGATGAGAAATCATCTTCCCCATACGCGTCATCTCAATAATTTCATCCTCTCCATTTACTGATACAGGAGCAGAAACTGTTCGTGTTACTTTCGGTACAGAAGCTGTTTTTACAACCGTTTTTTCCGCAGTTTTAGGAGCTGTTATCGACACTTCTTTTTTCCCTTCTTTTAAAAAGGATAATATATCGTTTTTAGTAACTCTTCCTTCTTTTCCAGTACCCGGTATATTTTCCAACACCTCCATAGTAATTCCTTCTTTAGAAGCAATATTACGAACTAAAGGAGAAAAGAACTTTCCAGATGGAGATTTTTTATCGATACGAACTGCTGCAATAGCATCGTCCACAGAAGCCGTAATTTCTTCCACTTCTTTTGGAAGTTCTTTCGTTACTACCGGCGCTTCACCCGCTCCATCTACCTCGATAATAGCAATGGTCTCCCCTACTTTTACTACCGAATCAGAATCAAATAATATCTCAACGAGTGTACCTTCTACCTCACTAGGCACTTCAGAATCTACCTTATCAGTTGCAATCTCAACAATAGCTTCATCCATTTCAATAGAATCACCAACATTTTTTAACCATGATGTAATCGTTGCTTCTGCAACACTTTCTCCCATCTTAGGAAGTTTTACTTCAAATTTTGACATTCTTATTTGTTTTTTAGCTGTGTGCGAATTTACGAAAAGAATTAAGTAAATAATATTATAATATTAAAATTTATTCCCCCGTTAAATACATAAACAACAATATTTATTTTGTTTTCATAAACTATTCTCAAATTCACTCTTTTTATTATTTGTTTTTTGAAATATCTACAAAAACACCTCAAAAATCAATGGTAAAACATATAAAGGTGTTACATCTTTTTTCAAAAACACTTTCTTAACATTTTTTTAAGAAAATTAAACCTTAAAACGTGACTTAGCAACAAATGTTACCTAACGGTATGCATATCGTATTAAGAATTGTTCCATCTAACACGTTATCTTACTGACTATCATGCTAATAACTATTTAAATAAAGTGACAAATGTCAGCATAAACAGTTCTAAACGTATCTAACTTTACATAAGTTTAATTCTAATATACTTAATCATGAAAAACTACAAATTATTAAAATGCTTGTTCTTGATATTATGCAGCGTTGCATTTATCCAATGTACAAGTGATCCAGTCATTGGTCCAGCAGGAGCAAATGGCTCAGATGGAACAGACGGAATTGACGGTGTTGATGGTGCTGATGGAGCAACAGGTACAGCTACTTGTGTAGCTTGTCACTCAGAATCTCATAGAGATCCAATTGAGAGTTCATTCTTAATGTCCAAACATGCGACCGAATCAGTAATGTATGATGGTAGTTTAGTTTCTACTTATACAGATAGAGGTTCTGCAGATAGCGAAGGTGTTAAAAAAGACATCGCTAGCCAATGTGCAATCTGTCACACGAATGAAGGATATATCGAATATGTTTCAACCGGAGCTATTCAAAATGAACCTTACGGAAACACAACTGGAGTTTCTTGTACAACATGTCACGAAAAACACGGAACATTTGACTTTGAAAACGACGGACATGATTTTGCATTACGTTCTTTTGAAATAGTAGAATTAAGAAGTGTACCAGGAGCAACTATTTCTTACTTAAATGAAGATGGTACTCCAGCTACAAGTAATAACTGTGTGACTTGTCACCAACCAAGATCTATTGCAAAAATAGATGATGATGCAGATGGTAAAATAGTTGTACCAAACCGTTATGGACCACACTACGGAGCACAAACTACTTTATTAGAAGGTATTTCTGGTGTTGAAATTTCAGGATCTACAGTATACCCATCGAGTAATGCACACAGAGAAGGAGCTTCTTGTGTAAGTTGTCATATGGGTGCAGAAAGTGGAGATACAGGAGCACATACATTTGTTCCTACATTAAACGCTTGTACTTCTTGTCACGGTGATACTGCTGAATCTAAAGTAACTAATTTCCAAGCTGAGATAGATGGATTAATGACAGAATTGGAAACATTATTTACTGCAGAAGGATTATTGACTGCTGAAGGAGGATTAAATCATAGTGTACCTTACGACATAGTAGTTGCTGATGCTTATTGGAATTACAAATTTGTTTACTATGACCACAGTCATGGTGTACACAACCCTGAATACACAAAAGCATTGCTTAAAAATTCTATTGAAGCTTTAGAAGCAAGACAATAGCCTCATAAAAAAAGGGAGTCCGAACCTACTCCCTTTTTTTTATCCCTAACGAGTGAGAATTATCAAATAACAATTATATAAACAAACTCTAATGAAAACAATTAAAATAACCTTATTAGCAGCCGTAGTAGCAATGGCAGCTAGTTGTACACACGATGACGCCCCAACGAATACAGTAGTTGATCCAGGTGTAGGAGAAAGTTCTGACGTATTATTAGTAAAGAAATTCTCAACTGCTCCAACATTTGACGGAGACGTAGACGAAGTATGGTCTGAAGCAAGACCTCTAGTAAACACTGCAGTAGTAAGTCCTGCTGGAGACAGAGTAATTCCTTTAAACGGATCTAGTGACGGAGACGCCAACTTAGAGCCAACAGATTTAATGGATCCTTATACAGGAGAAAAATCTAAATACTCACTTAGAGGAGGGCACGATGGTGAATACCTTTATTTATTATTTGAATGGGAAGACGATCAAGATAGTAGAGACCGTCAATCTTGGTTCTTTAATCCAACTTCAAAAAAATGGATCGGAGAAAACAAGTATGCAAACCATAAAAATGATAAATATTACGAAGACAAATTTGGTATGATTTTCCCTATCAAAGTAGATGGAAAATTCCCTGCTGGATTTGAAGCTGGAACTTGTACTGTAACCTGTCACTCTGGATTAAAAGATCCTCAGCCAGGACACAAAACTACACGTCACTTCATGGCTAACGACGGAGAATTAGCTGATTTATGGCACTGGAAACGTAACCGTAATGTATTGTCTCAATCTGTAGATGATGGTTATATCCAATGGGAAGATGATTTCGAATTTGCATCTGCAAACGGTCGTAAGACTGATGAAGGAGACAAAATGTACGGAACTAACAAATTTACTGATGAGGTTACTGGAATGAGTGGACCTAAGTATGTAATTGTAAATGGTGAAAACGTATACTGGATTACTGACTCTCAAATTGCTGATGGTACTGCTAAATTAGTAACAGGAATTAGTGTAGAAGGAGTTATCTCTTTTGATGGTGGTTCTATTGACCCTAACGCTGACTTAGTAGCATACTCTCAAGGATTTGGAACAAAACGTTTCCCAAGTGTATACATTAACCCTGCAGGTGCTGGAACTACTCCAAGAACTGAAACTCAAGTAAGAGCTAAGCACATTGGATCTGGATGGCAGTTAGAAATTAAAAGAAAATTAAACACTGGCGACCCTAAAGATGCAGTATTTGTAATTGGAGAATCTATTCCTTTCGGTTTAGCTGTCTTTAACAATGCAGCTATTGGACACGCACAGTCTAACTTCTTAACTATGGAAATAGAATAATTTTCTATTTTCTATTTAAAGCAGGTGTCTAAAAAGTGACTAGTCATAATTAAACAACGTACACGTTCTACGCTATTTATTAACAACAAGCGACTACCATTTATTAGACACCTATTTTAATTTGACATATTAATTTTATAAACTATTAATAATGAAAAAAATACTAAACATAGCACTTTTAATAGCCATGGGTTTATTTTTAAACTCTTGTTATTATGATGCTTTTCCTGAGGAAGAAATACCTGAGCCAGTTGACCCAGTTGAAGATGTTTCATACGCCCTAGACATTGCTCCATTATGGGGGAAATGTATTGGATGTCACACTTCTTCTAACAAATTAAACCTAAAAGATAACGCTTATACTAATTTACTTAAAAGCGCTGTAGTACCAGGAAACTCGGCAGATAGTAGATTGTATAATTACTTACCAGGAAACGGACACTTTGATATAGGACTGACTTTAAAAGCAGAAGAAATTGCTTTGATTAAGTCTTGGATTGACGAAGGAGCTCTAAATAACTAACCTTTTAAGAATTAGACATGAAAATATTTAAAATATTATTTTTAGCACTTTTCCTTTCTCCAATGATCACTTTTGCTCAAGAGGCAGAAGTACAGGCAGAAAAGAAAGTGAAGAAAGAAAAACCAGCAAGACCTGCTTTTGAAAGCTCATTTATTTTTGATAACCCAACCAATGAGTTGTTAAGAAAAAATGCTTTAGAAGTACAAATGGGTCACCGTTTTGGTTTAATATCAGGAGGAACTAATGATCTTGCCGGATTTTGGGCACCTTCTAATATCAGAATTGGATTACAGTTTGGTATTACTGATCGAATTAACATTGGGTACGGAACAACAAAGTTTAACCGTTTTCAAGATTTTAACTTAAAAGTAAGTTTATTACAACAAACTCGTTCTAATAAAATTCCTTTAAGTATTTCCTATTATGGAAATATGGCTATAGACGCTAGAACTAAAGAGAACTTTACACATTTACAGGATCGTTACTCTTATTTCCACCAATTAATATTTGCTCGCAGATTTAGCCCTAACTTCTCTGCACAAATTGCTCCAAGTATCTCTCACTTTAACGTCGTAGATAATACGATGAGAAATGACATGGTAGCTGTAGCCATTGGAGGACGTTACAAAATAAGCCCAGGAACCGCTATTATGATAGATTATAGCCAACCAATTACTGAGTTTATGAAAAATAATCCGCATCCAGGAATCACCGTTGGATTTGAATTTGGAACTTCTGCGCATGCATTCCAAATCTTTGCATCTAACTACAATGCCATTGTACCACAAAAAAATTATATGTATAACACAAATGATTTCTTTAATGGCGATATCTTAATTGGATTCAATATTACTAGAATTTACAATTTCTAGATTCCCCTTCTAAACAGACTTACAAAACATCGTTTTTGTAAGCCTGTTTTTTATTACTACAAACAAACACACATTAAAAGCTACTCAGATGGAAGACAATAAAAAAGATAAAAATACTAACAGACGTAATTTCCTTAAGCTGGGCTTAATGTCAAGTGTTACTGCTATTGCAGGAACTTCTCTCGTATCTTCACTCGCTTCTGAAGAAGAAGCATCAGGGCATTCTCACCCTGCCGAGAAAATGAGATTATTAACTACTGATGGAACAATCGTAGAAGTTGATGCAAAAAACATCAACAAATATCCAGAAGCACATATTACCGCAGACGAATCTAGAAAAGGGATCCCAAACAAACATTTTGTAATGGTGATAGATTTAGCCCGTTGTAAAAATGCTAGAAAATGTGTAGAAGGATGTCAAAAAGCACATAAACTTGATACCAACGAAGAGTTTATGAAAGTACAATTAATGCAAGACAATGAGGAAGCATCTCCCTATTGGTTACCAAAACCATGCATGCATTGTGACCAACCACCCTGTGTAACTGTATGCCCTACTGGAGCCACATTTAAACGTGAAGATGGTATTGTATTAATAGATAATGACCGATGCATAGGATGTAAATTCTGCGTCACAAGTTGCCCTTATTCTGCACGTCAGTTCAATTGGGGACATAAAGATAAATTTGATGACAAATCACAACCATATTCTCCTGAAACAAGTATTCCAGCTGCAGAAGGAACGGTTATGAAATGTGATTTCTGTCCAGACATGTTACGTCAAGGAAAACTACCTCATTGCGCCTCTTCTTGTCCAATGGGTGTGATTTATTTTGGTGATAAAAACGAAGACATCGTAACCAATGGTGACGAAACCGTTCGTTTTTCTGAATTAATTAAAGAACGTGGTGGATACCGACATTTAGAACATTTAGGTACCAAACCTAATGTATATTATTTACCTGCTGTAGATAGACAATTCCCTTTAGAAAGAGGATTTAATGTAGATGAAGAAATTATGGATCGCTATAAAGATGTTCCATACATTAAGGATTTAAAAAAACAAGGTAAACTTTAATCTAAACAACACACATTATGATATTAAATAATAGACATAAAGAATTGGTTAAAGAATTTTCGCCAATGTTAGAAAGCACTAGTAAGCTAGCCAAAATATGGATGGGCTTTTTAGTAGCAGTACTCCTAGTAGGTTTCTATGCTTTTATAGTACAAGTAAGCCAAGGACATGGAGTAACTGGAATGAGAGATAACGTAGTTTGGGGAGTTTTTATCATCAACTTTATCTTTTTTGTAGGAATTAGTTATTCAGGAGCGTTTATAGGTGGTGTACTCCACTTTATCGATGCCCCTTGGAAACATTCTGTGACCAGAATCATAGAAATTATCACCGTATTATCACTAATTGTAGGCCCCATATTTATCCTACTTTGTATTGGTCGATTGGACAGGCTACACTATTTATTTATGTATCCAAGAATCCAATCTCCAATTACTTGGGATATTATCGCCATTATGACGGATTTAGTAGGGTGTTTTATTTATTTATACCTCACATTTATTCCTGATTTGGCCATCTTAAGAGATTCTGATGATTTAAAAATAGCACCTTGGCGTAAAAAATTATACACCTTCTTAGCCATCGGTTATCAAGACACTGATGAGCAACGTGCTCGTTTACATAAAATCACCAAAACAATGTCCGCCATGATTATCGCATTGGCCATTGTAGCCTACACGGTATTGGCTTGGATTTTTAGTTTAACCCTTCAACCAGGATGGAACTCTAGTATTTTTGCTCCTTATTTTATTATTGCAGGATTGTACTCAGGTATGGGAATCATCATTATTTGCATGTATTTGGTTCGTCGTATATTCAAACTAGAAAATTATCTTAAAACCATTCATTTTACGGTAGCAGGTTTTGTATTACTCGTCTTATCAATGCTTTTTGGTTATTTTACATTCAGTGAATATTTTGCACGTTGGTTTAGTCATAAAACACATGATCAAGCATTATTAGACACACTTTTTACTCGTTATTTCTGGGAATTTATTTTTGCAAATTATATTGGAGTTTTGGTGCCTTTCGGAATTTTATTCTTTAAAAAATTCAGGAATATAAAATCTATTACTATAGCCGCAGTAATTGCTGTTGTAGGATTATGGGTGAATAGATATTTGATGGTAGTTCCTACATTGGAAACCCCCTATTTACCAATTCAAGACACCAGAGAGGCTTTTGTTCATTACTCAGCAACTTGGGTAGAATATGCCTTAAGTTTTGCAGGTATTGCGCTGTTCTGTTTACTATTTACAGTGATAGTGAAATTTGTTCCTGTAATTCCTATTTCTGGAATCATTGACAGTGAAAAGAAAACAACCACCACAACTAACGATCAATAAAGAACAGCCATGAAAAACACTATTTTAAAACATAGCTTTACAGCTTCAATGCTCGTTTTATTCTTGATTAGCTTTACTAGTTTTGGACAAGAAAACGAAGCCAAAAACTTTAAAATGCTTTACAAATTTAATACCGTAAAGCAAGCAGATAACACGCGTTTCTTAGAAGTAAGTTTTATAGCACGTAACAAGAAAAATAAAAAGGACAAAGTACCTGTATTTGATGCCGAAATCCAATTTTATAACACCACAGATGACGAGGACATTCTTTTAGGAACTGCAAAAACAGATGATACTGGCTTTGCTTCTATCACAATGCCTGCGTCTCATGAGTACGTTTTAGACGCTGACGGTTATATTAATCTTTCTGCAAAATTTAAAGGAAGTAAACAAATCAAAAGAAAAAGTAAAAGTATCCAAGTAAAAGATATTTTTATGGAACTCGATTTAAAGGAAATAGACAGTGTAAGAACCGTTATTGTAACCGCATTTACTATTGACAGTTTAGGAGTTAAAAATAAGGCAGATAATATCGATATCTTTATTTCTGTAGGCGCCATGATTTCTAACATGAAATTAGAAGAAGCAACTATCGAAAACGGTACTTATGCGTATGAATTCCCAACAGATATCCCTGGAAATGTAGACAGAAACATAGATGTGTACACTACCATAGATGATCATGACGACTATGGAACTGTTGTTCAAAAAAACAACGCTACATGGGGTGTTTATACTGTTAAAGAGAAGAATGCAGACAATACTTTGTGGTCTAG
>Ga0209395_1003105_pt1 | contig 20968 bp, 13 predicted proteins | sample GOMGulsemesocosm_3_FD_184635 | JGI IMG/M metagenome (GOLD analysis project Ga0209395, IMG submission 184635) | Methane-oxidizing microbial communities from mesocosms in the Gulf of Mexico - GOM9D Gulf of Mexico (SPAdes) (version 2) | ecosystem: Environmental > Aquatic > Marine > Cold seeps... | reverse complement strand
GCCAGTTCCACATCACCCACAAGCGGGTAACGTAAGCAAAGGTAGTATTTATACGTCACCTTCAATTCGTCGCCTTGCTCGAGAATTTGGTGTGGATTTAACATTGGTTAAAGGTAGTGGTCGTAAAAACCGTATCTTAAAAGAAGATGTACAATCATATGTTAAATATGAATTGTCTCGTCCAAAAGCTAATGCTGGTAGTTCAGTTGCATCTGGTGAAGGTGGTTTACAGGTTGTTAGTGCTAAAGCGATTGATTTCTCTAAATTTGGTGAGATTGAAACTAAGCCACTATCACGTATTCAGAAAATTTCTGGACCATTCTTACATCGCAACTGGGTAACAATTCCACATGTTACACAATTTGATGAAGCTGATATCACTAACGTTGAAGCTTTCCGTAAAGAACAAAATGTTGTTTGTGAAAAGCAAAAGCTTGGTTTTAAAATCACACCGCTAGTGTTTATTTTAAAAGCCGCAGCTGATGCCTTACGTGCATTCCCAACATTTAACTCAAGCTTGAGTGAAGACGGTGAAAGCTTAATCTTGAAAAAATACATCCATATTGGTGTAGCAGTTGATACGCCAAACGGTTTAGTTGTTCCAGTAGTACGTGACGTTGATCAAAAAGGTATTCATCAGTTATCTCGTGAATTACTTGAAATCAGCATGAAAGCGCGTGATGGCAAGCTAAAAGCGACTGATATGCAAGGTGGTTGTTTTACTATTTCTAGCCTTGGCGGCATTGGCGGTACGGCATTTACGCCAATCGTTAACGCACCAGAAGTTGCTATTTTAGGTGTTTCTAAATCAGAAATGAAACCTAAGTGGAATGGTAAAGATTTTGAGCCTAAACTTATGCTTCCATTATCAATGTCTTACGATCATCGTGTTATTGATGGTGCATTAGCAGCACGCTTTACTGTGCACTTAGCTGGTGTGATGTCAGACATCCGTAAATTAGTACTTTAGTTAGCTAGCTTATTAGTTAGCACAGGCTAAATAATAAGCTAAATCAACAAGTGTGCGACTTTAGTCGGCTCTTGTTAATTAATAATGGCGATTTTGCTTTGCAAGGAGTAAAATCGCCGCACAATACCATTTCGTATAAAAAAGTGATTACTTAGAACGGCATTAGCGGCATTAGAATAAATAAAATTGATGAAGATATAGTTATTCTACATCGAAAAAATTTTATGCAGTTATCATGATGCTAATGCGTTCCCAAAGGGCAAGTTTTAAAGGCATATATGCTTCGTTATTGATTTTGGCAAGGGAACAACCATTCTCTGCAATCAAAGCCTTGCTTATAAGCCTTTAAATTCTTGCTAAGAAAGCACTTTCTTATGCGAATTGGTATACACTTTCGGTAATTAACAACAAGCAAATGGTGAGAGTGAAATATCGCTTATCATCATTGACAATTTAATTTGAGGATAAGCATGAGTAACGATATCAAAACTCAAGTAGTAGTATTAGGTGCAGGCCCTGGCGGTTATTCTGCAGCATTTCGCGCAGCCGATTTAGGCTTAGATGTTGTACTAGTAGAAAGCCGTGCAACTTTAGGTGGCGTTTGTTTAAACGTTGGTTGTATCCCTTCTAAAGCATTACTTCACGTAGCTAAAGTAATTGATGATGCAGCAGCAATGGCATCTCACGGTGTTACTTTTGGCAAGCCTGAAATTGACTTAGACAAGATTCGCGGCTGGAAAGAAGACGTAATTGGTCAATTAACTGGTGGTTTAGGCGGCATGTCTAAAGCACGTAAAGTTAAAACAGTAACAGGTGTTGGTAAATTTACTTCTGATAAAACTATCGAAGTTGAAGGCGCTGATGGCAATACTACTATCACATTTGATAATGCAATTATCGCCTGTGGTTCTTCAGTAATTGATTTACCATTTATTCCAAATGATGACCCACGTGTTATCGATTCAACTGGTGCTCTAGAACTTAAAGACGTTCCAGGTGAAATGTTAGTACTTGGTGGCGGTATCATTGGTCTTGAAATGGGTACTGTTTACTCAGCACTAGGTTCAAATGTATCTGTTGTTGAGTTTGCTGATCAATTAGTACCAGCTGCTGATAAAGATATTGTTAAAATCTACAACAACTACAACAAAAAGAAATTCAACATCATGTTGTCTACTAAAGTTGTTGCTGTTGAAGCTAAAGATGACGGTTTATACGTTACTTTTGAAGGTAAAAAAGCACCTGCAGAGCAAGTACGTTATGACAAGATTTTAGTTGCTGTTGGTCGTAAACCAAACGGTCACTTAGTTGCTGCTGATAAAGCAGGCGTAAATGTTGATGAGCGTGGTTTCATTAACGTTTCTAAAGAAATGCGTACTAATGTATCTAACATCTTTGCTATCGGTGATGTTGTTGGTCAACCTATGCTTGCTCATAAAGCGGTACATGAAGCACATTGTGCTGCTGAAGTTATCTCTGGCAAGAAACATGAGTTTGACCCACGTTGTATCCCTTCAATTGCTTATACTGATCCAGAAATGGCTTGGGTTGGTGTTACTGAGCGTGAAGCAAAAGAGCAAGGTTTAAACATTGAAGTTGCTAACTTCCCATGGGCTGCTTCTGGTCGTGCTATCGCTTCTGCACGTACAGAAGGTAAAACTAAGATGATCTTTGAAAAAGAAACTGGTCGAGTTCTTGGTGGTGCTATTGTTGGTATCAACGCTGGTGAAATGCTTGGTGAAATCTGTTTAGCAGTTGAAATGGGTGCTGATGCTGAAGATATTGGTTTAACTATTCATGCTCACCCGACGTTAAACGAATCAATCGGCCTAGCTGCTGAAATCTTTGAAGGTTCAATCACTGATTTACCAAATGCTAAAGCAGTTAAAAAGAAGAAGTAATTGCTAATTACTGATTAAAAAGGCTCTAAAAACAATGTTTTTAGAGCCTTTTTGTTTATATCAATCATTTAAAATCAAAATGTAAAGTAATACTTAACAGTAAGAACTCCTAGACGGAATTGCTTTCAGTACCACATAATTTATAGTCCTATTTTCTTAATTTTCGAGTTACTAACCCAAGCATACCAAGCGCAAAAACTGCGAATGTCGAAGGCTCAGGAACCTCTTTAATGAGTACAAAACCAGCCCACTTACTGACACTTGATAAACTAATATCACTATAGTTTGCATTATATGAAAGAGGAGAGCTTGCATTTTGATATTCTCTAAGACTTACAGCTATCGTTCTGGTGTTTAGATCAGTATTTGAATAGATGAAATCGCGACGCTCAATGCCATTAAATGTGTACTTATCCCAACCACCTAAATTATGATAATTACGATCTTCAATTGTCTTATAGTGGTTTTCAGCGCGATAAGCACTAAGTCTCATATTCATTTCTTCAAACGTTGCCCAGTGATAACCTGATAGCATTTCATAGGTATCACCTTTGTTATAAGTTCCTGATTTACTGACAGCCAAAAATAAGTCATCGGCAAAAGACGAAACTTTTAAGCCCCCATAACCGTCGGAAGTTTCATGCCAATCAGTAATATTGATAAGGCTGGCGTTAGCACTACTTACTGCAAGCAATAAGCTAGTACAAGCGGCGTGTATTATTTTAAGTTTCATTTTTCCACCTTTACTTTTGTATTTTTGAGTTTTTGCTAACAGCAATTACTTAAGTTATGACTGTTAGCATTAATGAATGAGTAAAAATAGTTTCATTCCTTAATACCACCTCAAACGTTTGAGTATCTTGATTGATAGTTCAAACTTAGTCAATAGTTCTGAGTGAAAATCAACAGTTACTGTTAATCCAATTCTGTACTTTATTGGCTGATATTCCTAAGTACGCTGCTAAAGTATGGTTTTAAACAGCTAAGATGAAGAGAGCTATCCTCTAACGTAAACCCTATCGGACAAGTTACTTTTAGCTTCATTATTGCTTCGATATGGGAGGGCGTGATTTCACCCATACTTTCTTAGGCATTAAAAACCAATTGCTGAAATGCTTGGTGAAATCTGTTTAGCTGCTGAAATCTTTGAAGGTTCAATCACTGATTTACCTAATGCTAAAGCCGTGAAGAAAAAGAAATAAAAGAAAAATAGTTTAAATATTTAAACTGAAAAAGCCCGTTACTTTATTTAAGTAACGGGCTTTTTTATTGGTAAAATCTTAAGCAGTGATTGATGATTGTAGTAACCAGTCGTTAATCTGAGGAATCTTGAGGGATAAGTATCTCAAAGCAAGCCCCTGATAGTTTGCCATCAATCAGTTTGATATTTCCGTGATGCTTTTTAACGATGGATAATACAATGGCGAGACCTAGCCCGCAGCCACCAGAATCTCTTGAACGGCTAGCGTCTAAGCGCGTAAAAGGTTCAAATATTCTTGAAGACTTACCGGGTGGAATACCCATGCCATCATCTTCTAAAATAATTGAAATATTGTTGTCCTTTCTATCTAGGCTGATATTACACTGAGTAGTAGCAAAGCGACCTGCATTTCTAAGTAAATTTATCAGTAACCTTTTGAGTAACTTAGTATTTCCTACTATGGATGTAAGTTTAGTTGTTGTGAGGTTAAAAGTAACTTTAGGATAAAAATCTTTCACTTCATTAATAGCGGCAATACAAGTGTCATTCAAATTAACAGCTTCAAGGGAAATTATCGCTTCACTATCTTTTAATTTTGCATAATAAAGTAATTCCTTTACCAGCTTATCAAGATCTTCAAGGGCGGTATGCATACTTTGTCTTAAACGCTCATGCTCATTTGCCGGCGTGTCTTCTAACATGTCTAAAGCAAACTGAATTCTTGCCATAGGGCTTCTAAACTCATGAGCTACGCCATGTAATAAGTCTCTTTGTAAAATTAACCTGTCTTTATTTTCTTGCTGAGCTGCAAGCATTAACCCATTGAGTTCTTGGATGTTTTCATAAATACCTTGCTCTTCATTGGTCACTTGAAAAGGTAGGTTGAGTAACATAGTGGAGACTTTTCTTTTATGCTTTTCTATATAAATCAGGTACCAATAAATTAGTGGGAAATTAATGGCAAGTGCTGCAACCCAACTAAACCAATCTAAAAAAAAAGTTTGCCAATTTATAAAGGCAACAGGGCCAATTTCAGCAACATAATTCTCATCAAGAGGGTAGTAAATTACAGCAGTATTCATATCTATGATGCCAGACTGTGCTTGTTTTAATTGCAATAATTTGAAGTTTTCTGCTGAGAAATTTGCAGGTGTTCTATCAGTGATTAAACATTCAGTGTCAAAAGCTTGGCCAAGCATTATGGCTTTTTTTTGCCACTGATTATTTGGGGCATCACTAAAAGCTTGATGCATTTGTTCTTTAATTTGCAATAAATAATTTTCATATTGCTTATAAATGTAAGTTTCTAGTGTGTAATAAACATGGGTATTCAAAAAATTGGCTATGGCAATATTAAAGACTAATAAAGCCAGAATGAGTGTACGTGGCTTAATGTTACTAATTTGCAAGTAAATAACCCTTATTTCGTATTGTTTTGATTATTTTAGGATCTTTAGGATCATCTCCCAGCTTTTTCCTTAGTCTTGAAACTCTAAGATCAATGGAGCGATCAAAGCCATCATAATCTAATTTAAAAATTTCTTTATGTAATTGGTCTCTAGAAATTATGGCTCCAGCATTCATTGCTAATATCCATAGTAAATCAAATTCGGCACTTGATAATATGACTTCACTTTCATTATAACGGACAATACGTTTTTTTATATCTATTGAAAGCGAGCCATTACTTACTGTTTTAATATCTTGTGATGAAATATTTTTAAGGTGTGATTGCCTTCTTAATTGTGCCCTTATATGAGCCAATAAAACCCGAGGTTTTATTGGCTTACACAGGTAATCGTCTGCACCGACTTCAAGTCCAGTAACTTCATCAATATCATCATCTAAAGCTGTCAGCATGATAATGGGATTGATAAAGTCAGGCTTCAACTGTCGGCAAATGCTTAAACCGTCTACTCCGGGGAGCATGAGGTCTAATACAATTAAGTCAGGTTGATGAGCCGATACAGTGGTTATTGCTTTAGCACCATTATGTTCAACAATAACTTGGTAACCATTCATAGTTAAAAACTGACTGATAAGTGAAGTAAGCTCTATATCATCATCAATAAGTAAAATAGTTTCACTGCTCTGGATATCTATGGTCATAATGCTTTTTTAATTCTGAGTTTTTTGGCAAATTTCATACATCTTAATATTATACTCTTTGGCAAATTGATATTTTAATCTTCGTGACTGTTTATCACTTGGATTTTTTATAACATCTCCTGTTCCTAATATTGGCTTGATCCCGCATTGCTTTTTAAGTGCATCAAAGTCTTCGGTTTCAAACCCAGGAATTACAGGGTTTCTGCCAGTAGTGTACATCAGATTATGGTCTTTACCTTCTTTAGCAGCACTAATTGCTTTAGCCACATTATTTAATAATACGTCTTGCTGTGGACTTTGCCTAATGTCACTGCCGCACGCTGCCAGTGCTAATAAGCTTAACCAGAGTAAATTCTTCATGTTTATTTCCTTTGAATAGTTAGCTTTATTAAACCTGAGATTAATAGTAATAATAGGTAATACATACTGCCACCTGAAGAGCTTTTTATCGGCTCAATAACTTCCTTTGCTTCCACGGTAATTGTTAGCGTCGCTGTTGCGAATGCGTTATTGCTATCTACTACGGTGTAGGTTAATTGCTCAGTACCGACAAAAGTTAATGAAGGTGTGTAGTTCAATTTATTACTAATGATGGTGATACTACCCTTGCCAGCATAATCAAAACTTTTAAGTTGTAAGGGCAGGTCATCAATACTGCTGTCATTGTTTAAAACATCAATTGTGGTGAGCTGACCTTGGGTTATGGTGGTTTGATCATCAACTGCCGTAGGCGGATTGCTTGTTTTATTCAGAGTGTTAATTAGAAAGTCTTGGCTATTCACAGCAAAGAAAATATTATTATCACAAGTTAACTTCAATCGGGCTTTATCAGTGCTTATTTCCGGTAAGTTTACTTCTTCACTACCATCGTTAATCAATTTCTCAGCTAATATTTTGTCAAAAGTTAGGCCTGAATTATCTGACAGCAATAAACTCACATGTGAACAGTTAATAGGTGCAACTTCTGTTGCTGCTGTATTCCAAGTGATTAGCTGTTCTTTACTATGCCAATTATTGGGTTGGTTAATAGAGAAGCCTTGTTGGTTGCTAATAACATTAAGCTTTATTGCCCCATCACTAACATTGCCTTGATTATCTCTAACAACCATTCTGAAATTTAGCTCTCGGTTAGTAGTTGGCAATGCTTCACCGTGAACCTGCTTATTCGCTAGAATAGTTCGCATTGTTGGCAAGGTGCGTGTTGCCTTCGATGTTGGCGAAAAGGTTCTAAATAAAGGACGGCTACCATCATCAGTTTTATCATCAGTTTGATCATTTGTTATGCCACCTAAGTCAAACTGTTCCCAGCTATAAGTTAGAGTATCGCCGTCTGTATCTGTTGCAGAACCTTCCAGTGTAAAAGGGGTACGAGCAGGGATGGTATAACTATTACCTGCATCTACAATTGGGGCTGCATTATTTAGCTGTGTTTTAATACCGCATGAAGAGCTGATCTGGTTTTTATATTCACTGATTTGATCAATAGAATGGATATGAAAATAAGGATTGGAACTATTTTGCACGTTTTGACTACTGCAAATACCGGCATAACCCATAATTGTCGAGGCACTGCCTGGCTCATAAGCACTAGTCGCTACACGATTTCCTTCACAAGAATCTTGGTTGCCATTAAAAGTGTGCTCAGCACCAAATTGATGACCGATTTCGTGAGCAACATAATCAATATGAAAAGCATCTCCTGTAGGACTGTCACTACCGGTAATACCTTCCGCTTTAGCTGAAGAGCAAACAACAGCAAAGCTCGCCAGACCACCACCTCCAGTGCCAACCAAATGACCAATGTCATAGTTGTTTACACCTATAGCACCATTGATAACTTGGCTTACCAAATCAATATCTTCATCAGTATTTTCAAAAGGATCTGATGAAGCATTTAAGAAAATAATGGCGTCATTGTTTGAAACTAATTCAAATTGTATTGCTAAGTCCCTACTGTAAACCTCATTGACTCTATTTATTAAGGTTACAATGGCTGCTAAAGTTTTTTCTTTAGTACCACCATGAAATTCACTATATTCACCTGTTGCCGCCATCGCTATTTTATAAGTTATTAACTCATTACTGCTAGACTTCATCGCTTTGCGAGCTACTTTTTTAAGGGGGAATTGTGCCATATCACTTTTTCGCGGTGCTAATCTCTGTCCTGATACATTCTTTGTTAAAGGTTGAGCATCTTTTTTAAAGTAACTTTGATATTGATGATTGTTTGCCCGGCTAATAGGCTCTATATAGACTTTTTCTGATTCATAATTAAATACAGCATGAAAACCATGGGGGGTAATATCAAATCGACCTGAATGGTTAGGGTTATTAACTTGATAACCAGCAAAGGTTTTAATTGAAGGGTACTTTTCAGCTAACTCGTTGCTCATTACAACTGAGGGGGTTAGCTTAAACTGTACAAAACGTCCATCGGGTAATGGTAGATCAATAAGCAGAGATTTACTCTCTCTAGTCAATTGCTCTAGTAAGGCGATATCAATATCGAAAGTCTTGTTATTAAAAGATTTGCCATTGATAAGTTTGTTGGCTTGTTTACTTGTTAAATCGGTAGCAAGCCATTGTTGACTGGAGAAATGCGCACCATCTTGGGCGTTAGCGATAGTCATAATACTTAGCAGGCTTACCAGTAGTAGTGTTTTTTTCATAGATGCCTCAAATTCATTACTCTTGAAAGATAAATTTAATGTACCTTAGTTATATTCGCTGCTGCGTACCCATTTGTTTAACATTTGTATCTCAATTGATACAAACAAAGAAGTACATACTTGATTATACCTTTAGAAACTTATACCTAACCACGACAAATGAATTAATTGGCTTAGCAGGTTTTATTTTACAATTTCATACAAATCATAAGCTTAATGGCGTCGGTAGTAAGCAGGCAGCAGGTTTTTATATCAACAATTTGATGTTTCATTTTACATTTCTAGCTGTTAAAGTTTATTGCTTCAACACAAAAGGATTTTTCATGTCGTATAAGTTACTTCCCTTAATTACAGTCTCATTATCGTTAGTTGCACCTATACAAGCAGCTGAACTTTCACAGCACTTAGTAACAAGGGTTGAGCCAGAGCCAATCAAAAGAGTTAGCCCCAAATACCCGATAAGTGCTGCGCGCAATCATAGAGAAGGTTGGGCAAGGTTAAGCTTCGTTATTGATACAGAAGGCAATGTTAATAATATATTAGTGACAGAGACCTCAGGAAGTAAAGATCTAACTAAAGCTGCAGTTAAAGCCGCTCAGCAGTGGAAATATAAACCCGCCATGGAAAATGGTAAGCCAGTTCAGCAGTGTGTCAATTCAGTGCAAATGGACTTTAGGATGAATAAAAATGGTACCACTGGAGCGACCAGAAAATTTATTCATAAATACAAAAAAGCACAACAAGCACTTACGGATAAGGACTTTGCAGAGCTAGAAAAACAATTAGCTTCCATGAAGAAAAATAAGTATATGCACCTTTCTGAAAATAACTATTTTCATTTACTTTCAGCTGATTACGCTAAAGAGCTAGGTCAAAAGGGAAAACAGTTATCTCATCTAAGTCGTGTAGCGATGTCATTAGTCACTATGAAAAATGAAAAACAAAAACTGTCGGTGCTTTATCAGGTATTTAGCTTACAAATTGAATTAAATAAGTTCAAAGCAGCACATGCAACTTATGAAAAGTTAATAAAATTACCTTCTGCCAAACCATACCTAGAGCAACTTAGCGACGTTATAGCCAGAGTTGACGGCGTTATTGCAGGTGACAAAAACCTTGTTCTTAATGGGGCTATTAATAAAGATTTTTGGACTACTAATTTAGTGCGAAATGAATTTTCTTTGATTGGTATTGAGGGCTCTTTACACACATTGGATGTTCGTTGTGCTAATAAACGTCATGTTTATACAATCGAAGAAAATAATAGTTGGAAAATACCTACTAGCTGGGAAAATTGTAGCATCTATGTTTTTGGCGAAGAAAAAACGAGTTTCCAATTAGTTGAACATCCCCTAAGCAGTTAGCTCAAACATTATGATTAGGGGGGAGGAGCAGCCTAAATAGGGTTGGTTAACACTTCCCCCTGAAACTATTTATATTTCAATAGAACCTTATAAAATAGCTTCCTTTACTTCTATTTGTTGTTAAAAAACAATAAGTCCCCCAAAAAATTTTAACTCATTCGATAACTCTGCCTCAGGTAAAAAAACTTTAATCATCTATACTCAGTTTAGCCTTTGAAAGCTTCATTATTAATTTGAAGTGTTAAATGGCTCGAGCTTTTCTTAAGTATCACCACCTAGGTAACCTTATGAAATTTAAAGTACAATTTTTAACTTTTTTGATAACTCTGGGGCTATTTATATACGCGATAGTGCTTTTCCCTTTTGTAATTCCAACCGATCTAGTTGAGCTGACGGCTGAATTTATTATGCTGCTTGCTTGCATCGCAATTATGTTTTATATCGAACAGCTTAAGTCTTTTTATCGAGTATACTGGATTATGCTTATTGGTGCATCGCTAAGCTATATCGGCTTTTTCCTTGATTTTGCTGAAGAACTTTTTGATGAGAGGGTATTTCAAGTAAGTAGTATCGAAGATTCATTACAAACAGTGGGTTTTGTTACCTTATGTATTGGTATTTTATATTGGTTAGCTCTTCATAAAAGCTTAATTGCAGAATTAAAACTAAATGCAGAAACTGACCACCTAACAGGTCTTTTAAATAGACGCGCCTTTTACCAAATAATGGATAGGAAAAGAAAGCTGCAACCAGACTTTTTAAGTGCATTTTTATTGATGGATATTGATCATTTTAAGTCGGTTAATGATACCTATGGTCACGCCTTTGGTGATGAAGTTTTAGAAGTTACTTCTAAGTCTTTAAAAGCCAAGGTCAGAAGTAGTGATGTATTAATCCGCTGGGGAGGAGAGGAATTTTTACTTTACTTAGATAACTGCTCTAAAGAACGATCGGTTGAAATTGCAGAAGAGCTAAGAAAGCAAGTTGAGCAATTAAGCTTTGATTATCAAGGTCAGCAGGTTAACTGTACCATCAGTATTGGCGTATATAACACCACTTGCAATAAGCGGCTAGAAGATAATATAAATTGTGCTGATCAAGCACTTTATAAAGCCAAACATGGAGGACGTAATTGTGTTGTGATTTACAATGCTGGAAATACTTAAAATTGTATAAAGTATCAAATGAAAGCCTTCTTGATTTATCAAGCCGATAAGGATAAATATACTGCCAATAATACTAACATCGCACCTAGTATTTTACTGAATACTTGACCGTAAGGTGCTACCTTCTCAATGGCAACAAGCAAGGTCAATGCAAAAATCCAGTATAAGTTCATCACCCCAAATGCTAATAATAGCGACATTAAAATCCAGCAGCAGCCCAAACAATATTGTCCATGAGTAAAGCCCATTTTAATGGCGCCATTAATACCTTCTTGCCAAGAAGAAGTTAAAAAGCCTAGTGGTGACCGGCAACGGTTTAAGCAATATTGTTTGACGGGTAACCATTGATAGATACCCGCCAAAATAAGTAAAGCGCAAGTAAACCACAGTTGCGAGCTTTTCATCATAGGGCTAAGCAAAGCTAAGTGATGCAACCACCACTGTAATAGGGTAATGATTAAGCTATAGAGTAGCCAGGCAAGTAAATAACCTAAAACAAAGTATAGGCTTGAGGCATAAATGGCATGGCGAGCTTTACGCTTCTGGTTTATTTTCTCAATTAAATGAAAGATCGGAATTGCAGAAGGTAACATCATACCTGCCATCATTATTGCCCACATGCTAAAAAGCAAAATAATATCGATATAATCCCACTGTGCAACAGGGGCCATATTCATGGTCATCAAGAAAAACATGTAATACCAAGCAGCAGCAATTATGGTAAATATGCTGAGCGACCATATATGTTTTGCCAGTTTAGTTTGAATAGTATTAGTTTTCATATTGCTCTTAATTAGCCCAATTTACTTCAGCTTTAGCGGCAAACCGACCCACATGATCAAACGAAAACATATTATGTTTTATTGACATAGCTTTGGTGGTACCAATGATGCCATCATTCCAAAAGAAACCACCATCAGGGTAGGTAATATGAACATTTTGATCTTCGCCATTCATTGGGTTGATTAAAGGGGTGTGTTGTACATCGAGTACATCTTCAACACTAAAGCTTGAGTGTTTATCATCAGCTTGCATGTTAATCTTTGCCACTATTGGTCCTTCAAGTTCAGAAAAGGTACCAGCTAGTGCTTCAAATGGCATACCACCAAATTGGCCAGTAAATACCCCGGCTATTGCAGTGATTTGCTCAGTAGAAGCTGCTGAGTCAATAAATAGTATCGCCTTGCCATCTCCTTGATGGATTGCTTTTGGCCAAGCTGCAGCAAATATTACTTTAATATTACTTAAATCTAAGTCACCTAAATGGCCTGTTTTAATATAAAAACCGATTAAAGCTTCACAGCTACCAGAGTCACTATCAGGAAAGCCTGAAAACTGACAACCACAGCCATGACTGCAATTACAACATTCAATTTGATGCATGGATAAAGCCCATTTATTTGCACTGGCATTTTCAGTAGACATAATCATCACCACTAAGTAAAAAGAAACTTTAAGTATAGGTTGTTTTTTGCACTATTACGCTTTATCCGTAGTCATTTCCTTGGGCGAATTCTTAGCGAGATGCTCTTTCTGCTAAACTGGTAATAAGTATTTAATAAGGAGGAATAACTATGGAAAGAACAATAGAAAAGCGAATGCTAAAAGGAGCAATGTTTGCTCTAGCAATTAGTCTTCTTTCAGCTTGTGCTGCAAACAATGCCGTAGTACTTGGTCAAGAGCAATTACAGTGGGATTTCGATCACCATGTGCAGTTTAAAAAGATTCAATATGATGAAAATAGTTACCAATTAGAAGTTATTCCCAATGCTAAAGTTAGTTTTGAACGACTGTCTGCATTTCTCCTGCGCCGAGGTTATCAAATATGTGGTGCCTATGGTTATAAATTAGAATTGATAACTGGTGTTGAAAGCTTTGATTATCCAAGAGCTACGCCAAATCTAATTATGCCAAACTTAACAGCTAAGCTTGAGTGTGCAATTAATTAATGATCATTGTCATAGATTATTGTAGGAGACTAATTCACGTTATTTAGCATTAGGTTAGGGTACTTATTTATGTAATATTTATTGAAATCCTTATTAAGTTCAGAGTTAAGAACCTTATCTTATGTTATTGATTGTTTTGTTAAATTGTTTACTTTACAATCAAGAATAACATTTTTTTTACAAAAGGATTTGTCGGTGCTCATCTCAAGCTCTGTCCAAGCGATATTTATTACTTTAATTATTCTTCTGCTCACATCATGCGGAGGAGGTGGAGAGGGTTCACCTACTGCTCCTTCACCGGAACCCCCAGGTCAAACAGAAAACCATTTACCCACTGTGAGCACGGCTCAAGGCATATATGAAGTACTTGAAAGAGAACTAATAGTTATTCCTGTTGAGATCACCGATGCAGATTCAGATGAACTTGCTGTAAGGTTAGAGAACCAACCTGAGTGGCTTAGTTTTGATCAAACCACTTCAAGTATAATCGGGCAAGCAAGCTTAAGCGATTCAGGTACTTATCAAGTAAACATCATTGTTGACGATGGTGGTGGTACTTTACAGACTGAGCAAATATCTTTAATTGTTAAAGATGGTATTGAAGTAACGGGCAAAGTTATTGATGGTTATATCAGTGGCGCCGTTGTTTATCTTGATGAAAATCTAAATGGAGTTTTTGATAGTGATGAGCTTTCTACGACAACCAATAACCTTGGTAGTTATACATTACTGCTGCCACTAGACAAGTCATTAATACTCAGTAAGTCTCCGGTAAGAGCCTATATAGGCGCGGGGGCTCAAGATTTATCACGTCCAGAATTAGACTTTTCTACAAGTCCTCTAACACTATCATTACCGCCTATTGATACTAACCTTATAGCGGGTGAGTCTTTTCAAAATGCTGTTATCTCACCTTTTTCAGAGCAAGTTTTCACCTTAATCAACGACAAGCTACCGCTTGTACAATCGGGTGAATTATCGATAACCGAACTACAAGGTTATATAGACAATGCCAAAGTTATTATTACATCAAACGTTATTTTGGCGGGCAACATAGCACTAGAAAATGACCAGTCGAGCAAGGATATTAGTGAGATTATCTTTGGTGATTTTATTGAAGAGGCTAATGAATTTGATGAGATTATTGTACAGGCAGAGCAGTATGTTGATTTCATTATATCTTCTCATGCCTCATCTGACTTTGATGGTGATGGTATAGCAAATGATACCGATACTGATGATGATGGTGATGGTCATAATGATGATGTCGATTCATTTCCTTTCGATATTACCGAGTGGTTAGATACAGATGGCGATAATACTGGAGATAATGCTGACTTTTATCCCAACAATAGTAATTGTTACCTTGTCAGCGATGGCGATGGCGAAAATTGTTATCTAACAACTTTGACTGGAAGTCAGCCGAAGTTTATTACCAGTTCTAGTGATGAGCTTGCTTATTTTTATCAAGATAATGGCACGCTTGTTACACTTGATATTATCACTAAGCATGTTTTAAACGTACAACAAGTAGACAACCTAAGTTCTCTAATTTTTCATGAAGGGCATCAACGGTTATATGTTGGCTTTGACAATGGTGATATTAAGTATTTAAACCAAGACTATATTTTGACTGACTTTGCAGCGGTAGAGCAATGTGTCAACGCTTTAGTTGATGCAGATGACTTTTTGATCGTACTTGATTGTCAGGGCTACAGAGGCACCTATATCACTTTCGATAACAGTGGGACAAATCTCAGCGAGAGTAATAATTATTATGATTCATCATTGGTCAACGCTTGGGATAGTGTAAACAATCGTCTTTATCACTTTAATGATGGTATTAGCCCAAACGATTTACATTACCGCACTGTGAATGGCTCTGGGGAGTTTGTTGATATAGTAGAGACACCTTATCATGGTGATTATCGAATTTCAGGCCCCATTGTTATTTCAACTGATGGCAGCAAAATACTACTAGGCAGTGGTGATATTTATAATGCGGACTCTTTAACTTGGTTAACAGCGGTAGATGCCAATTTTAGTCATGCATTTTGGTTAGCAGACGGTAGTTTAATCACAATATTACAATCAGTTGGTCAAGAAAATATAACGTTAAAAAGAAGAGACTCTACTCTTCGTTTGACTGAAGTTAGATATTTTACCGGTGAGATAAAAGCTATAAAAGCCCTTACTGATAGCGCACTTTTAATCCTAAAAGATAATGATTCACTTCGTTTTATTGACTACCTACCAAATGAAGATAACGATAATGACGGCGTAAGTAATACTTTAGATGCATTTCCATTAGATAACTCTGCATCAATAGATACTGACCAAGATGGTTCCCCTGATAGTTGGCATGAAGGTTTTACTGAATCATCAACCAACCTGACTATTGATGAATATCCACTTGATTCTGCTTGTTGGTCAGCTGATCATGGTAATGTAAATGGCTGTGATGTGTTAGCCACTCAACCACTTTTTACTCCTGATAAAATAGTGTCTGATGATGCAGGCAATATCTACTTCCTTAGTTCAGTAAATAACAGAATTTATCGTTGGCTATCGGCCACCAATCAATTTACTAACCCTATCGTTATGCCATCAACTGTTTATCATGATTTTGGTGATAGCTTGAGCTTGACCTATTCTTCTGAACATAATCGTCTATATCTCGGTTATTCATCAGGGGCGATCACTCGATTTGATTTAGACGAGTTACAAGAAAGACCGTTTGCAAATATTGGTGCTGAAGTCAGAGGTTTGGCAGCGGTTGGAAATTTCCTTTTAGCGGAAAATGCCAATGGTGCTTGGAATACACACTATATCTTGAATGATGAAGGTGAAATTACTGACAGTAAAGATTGGAATCAACACTCAAGAACCTATGCTTGGAATGCCGATAATTCACGTGTGTATTTTTTGAGAGATGGTACATCACCTAATGACCTTCATTATGAGACCATTGACCAAACTCTAGGGCATATTACTGAATCAGGAGAGTCGCCTTACCATAGTAGTTATAATATTTCTCACCCGGTGAGGGTTTCATCGGATGGCAAGCAGGTTATTTTAGGCAGTGGCAGTATTTTTGATGCTGAAGATTTAGTTCTTAGCGCTGATCTTGATTTGCAGTCTGCAGATGTTATTTCTATTGCTGATCTAATTGTCTCAGTGGAAAACAGTAATGCCTCATCAATAATTAAAGTTTGGCAACTAGATGACTTTAGTCAAGTAGGTGAAATAAATGTTGCAGGAACGCCATTAGCATTAACACCTAATGGTGGTGAGCTTAGCTTAGTGACACTTTTAAGTGATGGTACGCTAAATGTTTCTGCTATTGGTATTATTGACGCTGATGGAGACGGCTTACCATTATGGTGGGAAACACTATATAGCCTTAATGATAATAATGCAGATGATGCTGTTTTAGATACCGATGAAGATGGCCTATCGAATCTGCAAGAATATTCCTATAAAACTAATCCTATTATCTCTGATACTGATGGCGATGGCTTATTGGATGGTGCTGAAGTCAATACTTACTTAACACTTCCTTTGCTTCTGGATACTGATCAAGATGGCTTAGTTGATGGTCTGGAAGTAAATGATTATGGTACAAACCCACTCTTAATTGACTCAGATGATGATGGCTTAAGCGATAGTGAAGAAATTAATGAGCACCTTTCTAATCCGTTAAATAGTGATAGTGATGATGATGGCTTATCTGATTTATATGAAATAAATAATCAACTTGATATAAACATTAATGATGCCAATGAGGATGCTGATAGCGATGGGTTGGTCAATATTGATGAAATGACTCAGCAAACCAATCCCAATCATGTTGATTCCGACTTAGATGGTTTAACTGATGGCGACGAAGTTCATACTTACTTAACACAGCCACTAAATCGTGACACAGATACGGATAAAATGCCGGATGGTTGGGAGATTAGTTATGGCTTTGATCCATTATCTAATACAGATAGCGAATTAGATTTTGATGAAGATAGTTACGCTAACTACATTGAATTCTTTTTAGCCACAGACCCAACGGATATTGCTGATATACCTCAAGCTAAGTTATGGAATAGCTATCAAGGTAATGCAGGTCACTCAGGCTTTTCTGCAATTGAAATAGACCCTAATAATTTATCTGTACGTTGGTCGACGGTATTACCTTCCGTTAACCAGTTAAATCCAGTGGTGGCTGCTAATGGTAAAGTAATTGTGACCAATAATAGCTACCACAGCGATCAGTATGTATTTGCTTTGAATGCAGAACACGGTGGCATTAATTGGCAGCAAAGCTATGGCAATAGTCACTCAATAAATGCTCCCGCTTTGCATGATGGCAAAGTCTATTTCCAAACAAGAGAAGACAGTCACTCTTATCTACGGGCTTTAAATATAGAAAGTGGTGAAAGTATCTTTGCTGCTAGTTACGGTAACCAGTGGTCACGTTATAAAGCACCTACTATTTTTGATAATGACATATATGTTGCTGGTGGTACTTATGGCGGCAGTTATAAGTTTGACGGCGTAACAGGTGATGAACTGTGGTTTCAAAATTTAGAACAGTGTGACGGTTGGACGCCGGCTGTTGATAGCGAATATATATATTATTTTTCTAACGGTTTTGTTGTCGCGGATAAATTAACAGGAGCAGTGGTTAATAAAAATGAAGCGTTAAACCTAAGTTGTCAAACACCGGTATTAACTGGGCAAGGTACTGCTTTAGTTGTATCTGGCAATAACCTTTATGCTTTTGACACAAGTACTGCGGATACAATTTGGAGTATTGAGAGTGACTATAATAATCGCTTTATTGGCACACCGTCGGCTGCATTAGGTAAAATCTACGCAAATAAAGCGGGTCAATTAACGGTATTAGATCAATTTTCAGGTGAAGAAATTTGGAATTGGCGTCCACAAAATAATGGTTACATACAAGGGGCTATAGTATTAACATTGAACCTTGCCTTTGTACAAGACGGCACAAATACCTACGCTATTGATTTGAATACGCAGCAGCAAGTGTGGAGCTACCCTGCATCGGGGTATCTTTCTCTATCTTTAGAGGGGGCGCTTTATATTGCTGGGCAACAAGGCTTATTAACAGCGATTGATTTTGGTAATGATAGCGACAGTGATGGTATTGATGACTGGTGGGAAGATTTATATGGTCTCGATAGCCAAGATGACTCAGATGCAGCACTTAATGCTGACACTGATGAGTTAACAAACTTAGAAGAATTCCAAAATTCAACCGACCCAAACAATGACGATTCGGATAATGATGGTTTAAGTGATTCTGATGAAGTTAATGTATATTTATCTAATCCACTGAGTACTGATAGTGATAAAGATGGTATGTCGGATAACTGGGAGGTCTTGCAGGGGTTTGATTTACTTAACGATAATGATGCGCTATTAGATGCAGATAATGATGGTATATCTAATGTCGATGAATATACCGAGCAAACAGATCCACACGATGAAAGTTCGATTCCTACCATCATTGAAGTATTAGACTTTTCGTTTGAAGATGCTGCTATACCAAGTGACTGGGTTATTGATGACGCACTCTCAAGTAGTTGGGGAGTTAGTGGTATTGAAAGCTCAGATGGTGACTATAGTATATTTTCTGCTGATCAATCCGCTATCTCATTTAGTGGCTACTTTAATGGCAACAGTTTAACTTTTGATGTGAAAAGTCACTGCCAATATAGTGCATATATTTCAGTTTATATTGATGAAGAATTAAGTGAACAATTTCGCTTTAATGATGGTTGGCAATCAGTATCTGCAATAATACCTAAGGGCAGACACAGCGTTTCTTTTAAAGTTGATAGTTGTGGTGTGTATTTAGATAACCTTCAATTGAATCCATTATCAAGTTTGTTTGAATTGGAGGTGCAAAGCGTCACAGTACTAAATCAAGAACTTAAATTTTACGGCTTTGAACAACAGCTAATTTCCTCAGTTAAAATTCCAGACTCGAATTATGATACAAGAGATTTAACTGTGTTATCTGATGGTCGCATAGCTGTTTTTAATGGTGTATCTTCACCAATGCTATCAATTTATAACCCTATTCATGGAACTTGGCTCCATAATAGCTATGATGGTTGGGGCGTTGCCAATAACGGTACCTATGGCGGAATAGCGCACTTTAATAGCTATGTTTATGTTACTGATATGTCAATATCAGATAGTAATACTGCCGGAATTGTACGTTTTGATTTAGCGCTTAATTCTGAAGAGTTCTTTGCTGGTGGTGAATATATTGATATTACCCTAGGTGAAGATAATATGCTTTACGCGCTTTCTGGTCGCCAAGTTGATAAGTTTGATCCTGAAACTATGGATCTAATCAGCAGTTATACCATAAGTGAAGCTAGAGCTATTGCTGTTGATGACGGTGGTAATATTTTCACTGCATCTTGGAACGGCCTTATCAAACGCTATGATGCCAATGGAGTAGAACGTCAGCAGCTTAATATAAGTGACTTTTATGATTACAACGTATCGCCTTCTTTCTATGATATTAATACTTTTTCACAAAACAGTTTAATTTTAACCAACAGAAACCAGCAAGTTTTACTTGTTGATCGCGAGCTTAATACCATTGAATTACAAGATGTTAATTTTAGGGGAGCATTTATAGCTCAAGTGCCAATTATTGATAACGACAACGATGGCATGCCTAAATGGTGGGAATCAAAATTTGGCTTAAATGATGATGATGAAACAGATGCATTAACTGAGCTTGATACTGACGGATTAACTAATATTGAAGAGTATGAGTCAGCAAGTTTGCCGAATAATAATGATACCGATAATGATGGTTTGACCGACTTTGAAGAAGTAAAAACATATTTAACTGAGCCAACCATTGTCGATACTGATGGTGATGACTTAACAGATGGGGCTGAGATACTCGAATATTTAACCGAGCCTCTTGAAGCGGACAGTGATGGCGATCTGTTTAGTGATGGTGAAGAGGTTAATATTTATAGTACAGACCCTAATGATATTGACTCCCAGCCTGAAGCGATAAATCAAGTCAATATTACTTTTGACTCAGCAACGATTCCAAATGATTGGATACACCACTCAGGCACAGATGCGGAGTGGTTTATTGAAAATATTGCCCAAGATGGTGATAGTGAAAATTATTCGCTCCGTTCAGGTGACATTGATGACAATCAGTTTAGTAGCATTGTATGGCAAAATGTTTTCTTAGCGGGGACATTGAGCTTTGAGGTTAAGCTTAGTTCAGAGTCATGTTGTGATCGCTTTTCTTTAGTTGTTGATGGTACTGAAATTTTAAATAGTCATTCTTTAGAGTGGCAGGCGCTATCGGTAAACTTATCTCATGGCCAACACATTATTGAATTTCGTTACCAAAAAGACGGCAGTGTTAGTACAGGGGATGATTCTGTTTGGTTAGATAACCTTACATTTGTAAACGATTAAGCTCATAACGATAAACTTGTAAATAGATGAAAAAAATGGGGATTACTCTAAGAGTAATCCCCATTTATATTTTATAGTATTGGCAAAGTGGTAACTTTGCTCTTTATTATACTCTTTTAACTGGAATGAACTGAGTAGTCATTTCTTCAGT
>Ga0209395_1003102_pt1 | contig 20976 bp, 16 predicted proteins | sample GOMGulsemesocosm_3_FD_184635 | JGI IMG/M metagenome (GOLD analysis project Ga0209395, IMG submission 184635) | Methane-oxidizing microbial communities from mesocosms in the Gulf of Mexico - GOM9D Gulf of Mexico (SPAdes) (version 2) | ecosystem: Environmental > Aquatic > Marine > Cold seeps... | reverse complement strand
AATGAACCTGTAATTATATTCGTTGGCACAGCCATGATTAGTTCCTGCGACATACGATACCCACTCCTTTTTACTCATTTATTAATGATGAGGAAAGCGATGAGTTATATGAAACCATAGCGCGTAATCTCAAGCTGAAACCATGTGCGATAATCAGACTAGTCGAGCCTAACACGGTAAAAAGTACTTCCCCGAAACCATGTGTAAAACGTGATGAAATCAACAAACACACTCCAAAAATCGCAAGAAATAAGATCCATGAACTACGAGTTTGTAACCACGCCTTTGGCAAACTCACCATACACATAATAATTACAGGTACTAAAAGCGCAATATGCACCCACTCACTCGCCATTATGCCCAATATGACATTGCTACTAACTAATGCCAATAACACAGGAACCAAGATGCAGTGTGCAATACAGGCCCCTGAAAATAAAATTCCTAACTTGTCTCTCATAACGTTTCTCTTAGCAAAATTAAGTTCTACATAAACTGAATAAATATTAGGTGAGCCATATTGAAACACCAAATGTTATGTTATAACATTACCAGAAATAATGATACATTATAACAATACTTTTGGAGTAATCATGTTTAAGCGTAAATACATTGGACTATTAATTGGTGCCCTTTTTACTACTACCAGTTTGGCTCAATCTATTGAGGGAACAATCGTTGATAAGAAAGGAAATAAAGTCGTTAATGCTAAAGTTGAAATTGTTGGTAGTCAACGTTTTTCAAAAACGGACCTCTTAGGCCGTTTTGCATTTAGCAATACTGGGGAAGGTAAGATTGAACTTCATATTTCAGCGCCTGGCTACGCTCACAGTATTCAACATCTGACTCAATCAGCTTCACAAGATTCAACGATTTTAGTGACCCTTTCACCGTCCGCTATTGAAGTTATTGATATCACCGCCACCCCTTTTCACGCCTCATCAATGGAGTCTGCAACGCCGGTTTCCGTACTCTCAGGAGAACAACTAAGACAACAACAGGCCGCTACACTTGGAGATACATTAGAGAAACAAGTCGGTGTTCATTCAAATTTTCACGCAGGTGTAGCCAGTACACCAATTATTCGAGGCTTAAGTGGCCCCCGAGTTCTTATTACTCAAAATGGACTTGATGTGAGCGACGTATCACGGGTTGGACCCGATCACTCTGTTGCTTCAGAAGCTTCAACAGCTCAACAAATAGAAGTATTGCGAGGTCCAGCTACATTATTTTTTGGTAGTGGTGCCATAGGAGGTGTTGTCAATATTGTCGATCAGCGCGTGCCAACAGATAACTTGACTGAAGGTGAAATAACCTTACAAAAAGACTCCGTAAACCAGAGAAAAATCGCAGCGTTCAATGTAAAAAGCGGTATTGATAATTTTGGTGTTTATGCCGATGCTTTCTGGCGGGAGTCTGATGATTATGAAATCCCTAAAGCGCCAAACAGCAGCGATGAACATACTGAAAAAGTAGGTAAATATACAGTTGAAAATAGCCGAGAAGAATCTCAAGGAGTCACTTTAGGCGCCAGTTATTTACTCGATAATGGCTACATAGGTCTATCCAGTGGCACATTTAAGCGCCAATACGGTATTCCAGGTCACAGCCACGGTGAAGCTGACGAGGCCAATGTATATGCTGATTTGGAGCAAGAACGCTATCAATTACTCAGTGAATTTAACTTTGATAGTGGCTTTATAAGTACCATCAACGTTAAAGCTTCATACACTGATTATCAACACGCTGAAGTTGAAGCGGGAGTTACTGGCACTGACTTTTCAAATATCACAAAAGAGTTTCGCGCCGATATATTACATCATCCCATAGGACATTGGCGTGGAGGGCTGAGCGTTCACCTCAAACAATCAAATATGGAAGCGACTGGCAGCGAGGCTTTCACGCCGCCATCTGCTACAAAAATGGCCGCTTTAGCATTCATGCAAGAACGCCACTTTGATGATGTTCTAGTTCAGTTAGGCGCCCGTATTGAACGCGTTACCTTAAATGCAGGCACCGTTAGACTTCCTTACTTAGAGGCTGATGGTCACGATGATCATGATAACCACGATGACCACGATGCTCATGAGTTAGAAACCAGTGAAGTCACTCGCCTATTTGCCGTGGAACACCAGTTCACTCCAGTCACTCTATCTGCAGGTCTCGTGTGGGATTTTAACCCGGGTTACAATGTCGGCCTGTCACTAACACATTCAGAACGTGCGCCATCGGCGTCACAATTATTGTCTTTTGGTCCACATATAGGAACAAGAACATATGAAGTGGGCGCATTATTCGCCCTTAATGAAAGTGAACATGGTGAAAGTATTGGCCTGACGCCATTGAACATAGATCTTGAAACCGCTCACAACATTGATCTAAGTTTTAGAAAGACCCAAGGTGATGTTGCCATCATCATCAATGCCTTCTACAACCAAGTTGATAATTATTACTACCAAAGGGCTACTGGGTTATTTGCTGACGATGGACATAACCACGATCATGGGCATGATGATCATAGTGGACATGATGAACATGACGAAGAAGGCAAGCTTCCAGTTTATCTATTTCAAACAGATGATGTTGTATTACATGGCTTTGAAGCGCAGTTTATTTGGCAGGTTAATGAGCAAATAAAAACCACCGTATTTTCAGACTTCGTGCGAGCTCGCCTCAAAAATGGCGGTAATTTACCTCGAACTCCTCCATTGCGTTTTGGTGCCTCTTTCAACTATACAATTGAGAATATAAATGTGGAACTTGATGCCACAAGATACCAAAAACAAGACAAGGTAGCCAACTTAGAAACTGTGACTAAAGGCTATACATTAGTTAATGCTAGCGTTTCTTATCAACTCCCTATCGCTAATCAAGACATCAACCTATATCTAAACGCGAATAATTTAACCAATCAACATGCTCGAGTGCACAGCTCTTTTGTTAAAGATATCGCACCACGACCAGGTCGAAATATTGCGCTAGGACTAAGAGCATATTTCTAAAACAAATACGAATAAACTTTTACATAAGGAAACACCCATGAAATGCGCATTTAAGCTCAGTTTATTGTCCATCATATTAAGCACAACATTACTGGCTGGTTGTGGTGGAGCAAAAACGACAATAACAGAGTTAGAGTCACCAAAAGAGAAACCGGCGGAACATGACCATGGTAACGATCTAATCATCGATAGCCTTGGCAGGTTGGCGATCAGCGCCGCTGGTAGTAATGAAGTTTCACTCTATGACTTAGATGACAACACTTTATTAGACAGCTTTTCAATCCCTCATGACAACAGCACCATTTCTGCGTCAGCAGGTTTTAGGTATGTAGTACTAAAAAATCGTAGCCAAGGCTACATTGGGTTTATCGATGGCGGTTTATGGCGTGAAGATCATGTAGCGCATCTACATGATTATAAGCAGACTCCGTTGATGAGTTCATATGATATTCATAGCAGCCAACCGACACATATAGTAACGCACGACGGTCAGATGGCTATTTTTAACGATGGTAATGCACAAGCTAATCTCAACGCTACTATCAACATCTTGAGCGATGCTGATATAAGCGCCGAATCGACCACTTTTCCAACGGTTGATTTAACAATGAATATGCATGGCGTTGCTGAGCCCAGAGGCGAACATTTATTAGCGACCATTCGCCGAGATGATAATGAAAGTACGTCAGGCAACAAAATATTGCCTGACCAAGTTGCTGTTTATCACTTACACAATGGCGAATATGAACAAGAACAAATATTATCTACCGTTTGTCCTAATTTACACGGCGCAGCGCAAAGTCAGCATCACGTTGTTTTTGGCTGTAGCGATGGCGTACTCATTGCCCATGAGCACAACGATGAATATGAATCAGACAAAATAATCAACCTTGCAGATTTTGGTGAATTACGTATTGGTCAGCTCATAGGAAATGAACACAGTAATACCTTATTTGGCGTAGCTTCTGCTCATGGTGAAAGTATCAGTAAACTATATACGATTGATCCTGAAAAATTAACTATGGAGGCTGTAGATTGGCAACCAACTGATAACGCCAAAGCAATTAGTTATGCTTTCTCTAGTGAGGAAAAATTATTCGTTGTGCTAGATGATCAAGGATACTTAACACTCTTGAAACCACATCAACAGGATGATCATCAGGAATGGGAGTTTGAGCAACGCATCCATTTTTCTGATCAAGATATATCACTGATGCCAACCGACCAAACGTTCAAACTTACTATGTCGCCCAATGCACAATACGCCTATATAAGCGATCCTATTAACACAACCGTCGTTAGTGTTGATTTGGCTGATGCTTCGGTAACGACCCTACTTGAATTAGACTTTGTGCCTGCTAATTTAACCTGGTTAGGTATTGCAGATGAACATGAACACTAAATAAAACCGTCACTGAATTATTTTTTACCTCTTAACCATGAATACTAATGAGTATTCATGGTTAATTCTGCAGGGTATGTTATCTGCTGAACGATATCTATTGGTGATACAGGCTTACTAAAGTAATATCCCTGAATATATTCACAGCCTAATTCTTGTAAGAACTGCAACTGTCCAAGCGTTTCTACGCCCTCAGCGACGACTTGCAAGTTCAGATTATGGGCCATGACAACAATGGTTGAAATTAACTCTTCGTTATCCACTTTACCGGGAATGCCTTCCATAAAGCTACTGTCTATTTTTAAATAATCTAGCGGCATTTTGGTGAGCATGCTCAAGCTAGAGTAACCCGTTCCAAAGTCGTCCATTGAGACACTGGCCCCCAAACCACGAATGGCTGTTAAACACGAGATCATCGTATCAATATTCGTTAAAACACTGGTTTCAGTGACTTCAATATCGAGTAATTTAGGGTCCAGACCAGTGGACTTTATGCCATCAATGACTTGGCTTATCAACTCCTCAGTCATTAATTGCTTAGCCGATACATTCACAGAAATACGCAGTGAAATATCGTGTTCAACCTGCCACTTACGTCCTTGTTTCATCGCTTCCAATAACACCCAATGCCCAATATCTTCGATTAACCCAAGCTCCTCAGCCAAAGGTATAAACACATTAGGGGAAATATTACCGACCACTGAGTCATGCCAACGAATCAATGCCTCTACCGACTCAATCTTATAAGTTTGCGCATTCACTTTAGGTTGATAAACAAGCGTAAATTCATTATTTTTTAACGCTTGCCCTAAGCGCGTTTCAAGCGCTAACTGTTGCTGTGATTGAGCGTTCATTCTGGCTGAGAACAAGCAAAACCGATTACGGCCCTCCTCTTTTGCACGATACATTGCACTATCGGCATGTTTCAATAGTTCTTCACGGGATACTCCATCTTGTGGGTAAATGGCACACCCCACACTTGTCGTCATTATGAGTTCACGTGAATTAATATCAAGCGGCGTATTTAAACTATTAACCAAGCGCTGCGCAATCCGATAAACATCAGCCTGCTCTGTCACATCATTAAGCAACACCACTAATTCATCGCCGCCAATACGTGCAATGGTGTCAACATCGGATAAACATTGAGAAAATATGTCAGCGACCATGCACAACACTTGATCCCCTACCGAATGCCCTAAAGAATCATTAACACGCTTAAAGTGGTCAAGATCGATAAATAGAACAGCTAATTGCGTGCTATGTGCATTAGCTTGCAATAGAGCAGCATCGAGGCGATCGTAAAATAATTGTCGATTGGGGAGCTTAGTCAAAGGATCGTAATAAGCGAGGTGTTCAATCATCGTTTCAGAGTTCTTACGCTCCGTTATATCATTAAAAATTCCAGCGTAAAGTACCGTTTGATTAACAGGTTCTTTAATACGCGTTATCGTTAACCATTCTGGGTAGACTTCACCGTTTTTTCGGCGGTTCCATATTTCCCCCTGCCAACGACCATGCTGATCAATGGTAGCCCACATCGCCTCATAAAATGCTTTGCCATGTTGACCAGAACTAATAATGTTGGCTGGCTGACCAATAACCTCCTCTTCTGTGTAACCTGTCAGCATACTAAAAGCGGGATTCACTGACTGAATAATTGAGTTTCCATCAGCCACCATAATACCGTCGTCAGATGCCTCAATAAGCGCATGCGCCATGTGTAAATTGAACTCTTTCTCTTTTAATGAAGCTTCACTGTTAGCTAAAGCGGTGCGTAAACGGCTAACATAGCTTTGTTCAATGCGGTTTAAAATATCAGAAAATGAAATAATACCAATTAAGGTGCCATCATCGTCATCAACCCCTAAATGCCTAATATGACGCTTCTCCATGAAGGAACGAATTGACAATAAACTCATACCTCGGGGCACAGTAATAAGCGGCTTGCTAATAGCGTCGTCTAATGAAATGTTAAGCTGATTTAATGCGATTAACCTCACTACATCACGTTCGGTCAACAAACCAATGGGCTTTTTATTATCAACAATAACGAGGGCATCGCATTGATGCCCTCCCATATGCTTAATCGCATCACTGAGCGTGCCAGCCACATGAAATTCGAGCTGCCGGCGTTCAGGTAAAATGGTTTGAACTTGCGTCATACTCAAAAACAAGGTGGCATCTTGATGAATAACTACGTCACTTTGGGACAGAACCCCCACCAGCGTCGATTCGTCATCAATGACGACTAAATGCCGAACGTTATTGCGCTTTAACTCCAACGTTGCATCATTGAGTGATGCAGTAACATTGATAGTAATAACCTCAGTCGACATGAATTGTTCAATTTCATGATCGAAGGTGCTTAATTGATGAATATTTACTTTTAGCGCATCGGCTTCGGTCCATATTCCAATTGGTTTGTTATTTTCTGTAATAATTATCGAACTGCAATGACGCTGATGCATCAACTTTGTAGCATCGCGTAAACTGTTTTTACGGCTACAAGTGACCACTCTACGTTCGACAATGTTATCTAATGTGTTTTCATTCATAAGTATCGCATGGCGACTACTAAACCATTATGCCCAAATTCAATATGATTGAATCGATGCTATCACAGTCATTAATACAATTTTCACAAACACAAGCTAACGTTGATTTACATCAATTTTATTAGTTTTATTAAAACCTTCATCCAAAAGTATTATAGACAAACTACCTTAAAGGTTAGTCATAGCGTCAGCTTGAAGGCTTCTTTGTAGCGCCTCGATAAACTTAAACGCTTGCCATCAAGTAATGCAATTTCACTGTCGCCATTACCTGTCGGCGTAATGGATTCGATATTCACAAGGTTTACGGCAAAAGAACGATGAATTCTGCAAAAGCCATGAGAACTAATTTGCTCAACTAACTTAGTTAATGTCGCGCGCATGGGATAAATTCGCCCTTTGCTATGTAAGTTTACATAATTACCAGACGATTCAAGCCATTCAATGTCTTTCACGTTAACAATAAATTCTTTACCCAACTTCTTCACCAACAAACGATCAAATTGTTGGCTAATGCTGTCATCTTCACTCTCAGCGACGGGATTAGCTTCACCTTGCAGCCGACTAAAAATAAATTCATAAGATTGAACGAAAGCAATAAAACCAATGAAACTCCATAAGTCTTTACGATATTCATAAAGCAATTCAAACCACAGATCACCAAAGTCGTAATTTGATCCCATGTAGCTATACACCCCTTCTCTAATGAGTACCATTCCTGCCACATGAAGCAATGAGAAAATGACTGAGCTAAGAACAATAATGAAGACCGACCGGGTAATATTCGCCCACCCCAAATGGCATTTTTTTAACATGATGATGATTAATGGAAAGAGTAACAACGCGCTAATGGCACTAGATATTTCCCAAACAAAAGGTTCCCACAATCCAAAGGACATGGTTTGTGAATTACGCGTCGCTTCCATGATCGTCGACGTCGCTGAAATAGTGCCACTGATCAAAAACAACAGGATTAGGGTCCCTATTTCATAAGGTAATTTATATTGCTGGAAATGGTTTAATTTACTCATCGCGATAGATTACTCACTTAACATCAAAAATGAAGAATACTCATTGTTATTTCATCACATAATACTGCCGCTTGTCCCTATTTATTGTTAATACAACACTTTAGTAATGATCTTGATTCTATAAGTCGACACTATACTCACATCCGAAACACCAATAAAGAAACCTTATGTCTTTTAATACCGATACTATAGTTAAGTATTTACGCCAATCATTTACGCCCAATACAATCGATATGCCCACTCGCAGATACGACCTCGACTGGTTGCGTGTCTTAGCCTTTGGTTTACTCATTTTATTTCATAGCGGCATGTTTTACGTCGAAAACTGGGGGTTTCACACTAAGAGTATTTACCGTTCTCAAACTTTAGAAAGTGTCATGTTATTGATATCACCTTGGCGCATGGTGGTGCTATGGTTTATTGCGGGCATTGCCATAAAATTTGTTGCCGCTAAAGTATCGACTGCGCGTTTTGTTTACCAACGCTCAATGCGATTACTCATCCCTTTATTTTTCGGTATCTTATTTGTAGTGCCTCCCCAGTTATACGTTGAGATGACCCAAAACGGTGATTTAAACCTTAACTTTTGGCAATTCATGGAAGCCTTTTTTATCTTAGATAACGAAGTCTTTGCAAAGTACTCACCCGGAATTTGGCCGCATATCGATGTTAACCATCTATGGTTTTTACGTTCTTTATGGAAATATTCATTAGCCATAATCATCTTAATGCCGTTACTAAACGCCCCGTGGTTATCTGCATTACTACATAAACTATTTAATCAATCACTCATACTGATCATTGGCATTTTTACAATTCCGCTGTTTATTATTGAACTGTCATGGCCAGAGGACTATTCACGATATGCCATTGGTTTTACTGCCATGTTGTTTGGCTATTTCATCGGTTGGTCACCACGCTTTTGGCAACAAGTGACGCAGCACAGATTTAAACTATTAACAGCGTTAGTTGTTAGCGCCATCATCTTAATAATTTTTTATAATACCGTGTGGTTAAACCCAGACAATAAACCACCTTGGTTAACGGTTGTTGGACTATTGAACTATAGCGCCATGCGTATTTTTGGGGTGTTTACTGTCTTTGGGTTTGCCCATCATTATTTAAACCGTCCTTCAAAACGACTGAGCTATTTTAATGACGCGGTTTACCCTTTTTACATTTTGCATCAAACATTCATTATAGTGATCGGCTTTCAGTTAACATCGCTTTCATTAGGCCCAGTTATTGAACCCATCTTACTCATTTCATTAACCACGTTAAGCTGCTTTATGAGTTTTGAAATCATTAAACGCATCGACATATTAAGACCTTTTTTTGGATTGGCAATACAAAAAACCTATCCTAAAGTCATCACCTTTAGTGCTCAAATAGCATCGTTCATCGCCATGTTATTCATTGGACTCGAAATATTATTATAAAAGAAGTCGTCTTTTTTCTAGTCCACACGTCTTACTAACAAAGCCCCATCAACATGGGGCATTTGTTTAATTAATGAGACTACCTATGAACGATTTACCTAACATTGCCGAAAACGCATTTAACATCCCATCACTTTCACAACTCGGCGCCAATGAAGAACTCACTCATGCTCCTCGCATTCTATTGCTATATGGCTCATTACGAGAGCGCTCTTTAAGCCGTCTTGTTGTTGAAGAGTCAGCACTAATATTGCAAAAACTCGGTTGTGAAACTCGAATATTCAACCCTCAAGATTTACCCATGGCAGACAGTCAATATGACTCACACCCAAAAGTAGAAGAGCTTCGCCATTTAATGACATGGTCTGAAGGGCAAGTTTGGTGCTCTCCAGAAAAACACGGCGGGATGTCAGGCATTATGAAGAACCAAATAGATTGGGTACCACTGGCACTAGGCGCAGTACGCCCGACTCAAGGAAAGACCTTAGCTGTGATGCAAGTGGAAGGAGGCTCACAGTCATTTAACACCGTCAATCAACTGCGTATCTTAGGCCGCTGGATGCGCATGTTAACCATCCCTAATCAATCATCTGTAGCTAAAACCTGGCAAGAGTTCGATGGTGATAATCGCATGAAAGATTCACCCTACTACTCACGCATTGTAGATGTTTGTGAAGAACTGGTGAAATTCACACTATTAACACGCACAAAAGCAGACTACCTTGTTGACCGTTACTCAGAGCGTAAACAGGCGAGTTAAATAGCTAATAAAAAAGGGCCATGTTCAGATAAATAACATGGCCCTCCTGATATAACATATTGTCCCACGTACATGTCTAAGTTATTGACAGTCAGTGCGTTTAATCGGTTTATTTTCATAGCCATACACAGTGCCATCTTTATCACGTTGGTAATGACAACAATCATCAAATACTTTTTTCAATCGCTCTCTACTCTTTTGCACACGAGATTTTAGGGTGGAATAGCTCACGCCAATTTCTCGGGCATAATCTTTTTGAGATTGCTCATTTATATCGATAGCTGTTAACAGTGTGGCGTCTTCCTGTGGAAGCGCCTTAATAAAAGGCTGCACACATGCTGATATAGCTAGCCTTACAGTGTTAGCACTATTTTCATCTTCAACAACGTCTATTTCAGATGATTCAAGTCGACGTCCATTTTTGCGATAGAAATCGATAATGGCATTATTAGCCACCTGAAATAACCACGATTTAACACTATTCTTATCTTTTATAGAAGCCAAGTTTTGATGCGTTTTAAGCAAAATTTCTTGCAGCACATCCTCAACATCATCAACATTCGATATCTTTGCATGCACAAACCGCTTTAGCGCGGCGCTATAATCAAGCCAAATATCTTCTACTTTCATTCTCATCTCTACCTTTTGTTACTCTGAGCTAAACTACACTCTGATCTAAATTACACTTTATTCAGGCTCTAAGTAAGACGAAGTCCATCAAAAATAGACGAAATTATTTAAATTAATATCTCACCTACTCTCTATATCGTAGTAGGTCCATAATAGAGTTTTTTTGATATGTTCTAATAGGAACTACAATTGAAAGCACCAAAATGGCGTAGGTCAAACACCCACTAAACAATAGGGACCATTGAATGCTCAACTTTTGCAGGATCATAAGCTCCAACAGTTCTCGATTTAGTATCAAAATGGCAAAAACACTGAGGACTGCACCAATAAATAACGCGCTATATCTGAAAATAATAAACTTGGCTATCTCGATTGCATTCGCCCCCAACGCCCTCATAATGCCAAACCGTATTTGTTGCTGGCGGAGCATCAAATGACTTTGATAATAGAAACTAGTACACAGTAAAAATATAACCATTGTAGACATTATAATAGCCAGATTGAGCAATGTAATTTGTATATGATTAGCCTCATTAAGTTGCTCTCCAACAGCTGGCAAAACCTTATATTTTCCCTGTATGTTTAATCCAGACAGTAGGGAATTTATTTCACCTTCAAAATTTTCAAGTTTCTCTGTTTCTATGTAGCCAAATAATTTTCTATAAGAAGGAGTTACATCATGTACAAAATGCACATAAACAACAGGTTCATTTGAATATTCCCCGCCTAAATGAGGTAAGTTTTTAACCTTGCCAATGACTGGTAGCGAGATTCGATCTAACAATCCTACAACGGTGACTTTGTGTTGCTTAGTGTTATCTCCTAAGCTTTTTTGCAAAATATTCGTTGCCGTTTCATTTAAAATCAAGCCGTCAGTAATTTTTGCATCATCAAAATAACTTACTTTAGCCTTCACACTTTCAAAATAAGAAGATGATACGTACATTAATCTAACAGGTAAATTTATTAACTCTTTAACCTTTAACGAAAATAACGATTTATTATTACCAACAAATGACTGATCAGCCCATGACACCTGCACATCATTATCGGAACCCCCGACCATTAGATCACTCTCTAAATCAATATTTGTTGCTCCCTTAAACGTAATTTCAAACTCAGTAATAGGCTCAGGAAATTGATAAGACATGCGATGTTTTAATGAAGTGACTAACATATTAACTGTGATTAAAATCGTTAGCAGTGTACATAACAATTGCAAAAATATTAGCGAGTACATTCCAAAAGACTGAACTTTACTCCCCATTTTAGCACTCGCTCGACTAAACAAACTTTTAGCCGACAAACTAATTAGCGGTGCGCAAGCACACAATAGAATAAAACTAACGGTAACCATTGATGCAATAATAAAATAGTGCATGTCTATCTGTAGAGTTCGCCCTAAATAATGCTGATAGGTCGGTTGGTTTTTAATGAATGAACTGAGCAAAAAATACAATCCACTCCCAGTTAAACACACAGCAAGGATTATTGGATATTGCTCTGTAATAATCTGCTTAAAAAGATCTTTCCTACTTGCTCCTACAACTTGCCTAATCCTAAACTCATCAAGCCTAGTCGCTATTCTATTAGCTGATACATTGAAAAAATTAAAATAGCATAAAAATCCAAAAACAATCACCAGTGATGAAATCAGCATCCATTGCTCTTCAATAGCCGTTTTAAGTTTTGGTGAAAATTCAACACCCGATATTACCCACATCTCTTTATTGCGCTCAAGAAAATTCACTTTTGATTGAGATACTGAGTGCTTTAATAATTGCTTCTCTATTGCTTGACTACTTATAGGTAAGCGGGATGAAATCAGCGCAAAATAAATAGGAAAAGAATCAGTGATGGCTTTAAACTGGCTAATCTTTTCTGCGGATAACGGAGGTTTAATTCGAAAAGGAAGTGTATTAATCAGGTGTGACTGCGCCAATACAAGATCTGGATTATGTTGACCAATCCTTTTCATTGATGAAGGAATTACACCGACGACGTTATATGTCTGGCTGCCATTACGGCTCGAAATTAAATAAGGAGACACGGATGTTGCTTTCAGTGCTTTCCAAATGTCTTCACTAACTAAAACAGAGTTTCCTTTGAAGAACTTTTCTCCAATCAAGTCAGATAACACAGTCATTTCTACAAATGATGAGTCAACATATGCCACTTCCAATACTTCGTTGGCCTGTTCATTAATTTGAAATTTACTACTTTTAAAACCTATTTTAGCTATCGATTCTATGGCACTAATTTTTCGTAAGTTTTCTAGCTTTTTTCCACTAATGGCAACAAAATCACCTTGTGAATTCTTTCTACCAACCGTTTTATAAAAAGTACCCTGTTCTGCTATCCAACCTGGTGTAGAAATATTTACAATACTCTCAATTTGAATAGCCGTGCCAGTTATGGCAATAAAGAAACCAAAACCTAGTACCAAGGTTACCCATTGCAACTTGGACGACTTCCATTTTCTTAAACCATATAACAGGTCCGATAAATTCATAATATTCCCAAGGCTTAACAAGCAATATTACCGTCTATTATTTCAATTGTACGCTTAGCTTGTTGCGCAATGGCATCGTCATGGGTAATTAAAATAATCGTTTTCCCTAACTTGTTAAGCTGCTTTAATATCTCAACAATATTTTTGCCATTCAATGAATCCAAGTTTCCTGTTGGCTCGTCTGCCAGAATTAGATCGGGGTTAGTAATTAACGCACGGGCAATAGCAATTCTTTGTTGTTGTCCCCCTGAAAGTTGGTCGGGGTAAGCATCATATTTATCTAATAAGCCCACTTGCGCTAATACTGAGTTAACACATTCCTTTTTATTACATTTAACATTGGCGTATTTTAAAGGGAGTGCGACATTCTCAGCCACGGTCATATCACCAATAAGATTAAAATTTTGAAAGATCCAGCCAAGTGTCTTATTTCTTATTTGGCTCTTTTGTTTCTCAGTGATCGATTTAACGCAGTTTCCATTTAAAAAGTATTCGCCATTGTCATAATCTTCCAATAAACCAATAATCGACAGTAAGGTGGATTTACCACTGCCCGAAGCGCCTTTAATTGCTACAAAATCGCCTTTAGCAATATCAATATCGATTCCAGATAACACATTGTTTGACTCAAAATGTTTTGTCAAAGCGCTAATTCTTATTAACGATCCCTTCATGTGAAAATTACACCTACATTAATAAACAAACTATTCATTTCTCTTTCCTACATAAAATTCAAATAGTTGAATATCTTTATGAGTTTCAAGCATGGATCTTATTTTGAAATCTTCTTCTTTAAATGGGGATTTATTCATAATCCAAGGAACGACAACAAAATAAAGTACCGAATATCGGCTAGAATCTATTTTCTTGGACAGTTCGGGGAAATGTTTTGGTATGTCGACATTAATGTCATCAGTATGATGGCGAAGAAAAGTAGCGGGGAATGAATCGCCGAAAAGTTTTAAAGTCTTAGGCTTTGAAATAATAGTTTGAGTTTTATGATCATAAATAAGCAATGTTGGAAATGGCATGCGTCCGCCATCGGTATCTCCAATAACATCTATATAAAATTTTTCCATATCATCATGAGGGATGTTTATCTCCTCCCCAAACACAGTATGATTAAGCGCTAAAGCACAAATGAAAAACAGGCACCGAGTAGCCATTGATGACATTATAAATCCCTTTATTACAACGTAATTCCAATAAATTGTGCTCAGTAAAATTACATACTAGATTGTGTATGTCAACAATGCTTCAGTCATTAATGGAGCGATTACTTCCCTTTCACTAAGTCACAGTAAGAAGGAAATAGTCGCTTCTTAATTAACTTAAATCTTACCCTGCATTTCTTTAATCATCTTTTCGGCATTTGCATTACTTGGGTTCAACGCTAACGATTTTTTATACCATTTGATAGATTGTTTAAAATCACCACTGGCTTTAACGGCCTCCCCTAAACTGTCAAAGGCGTTCGCATCGGTTGGATAAAATGCCGTGTAGACAGAGAAAAGACTAATAGCTGCTTTAATGTTTTTCTGTCCTAATGCGCCATAACCTGCACGGTTTAAAGCATTTGCTGTTAAGAATCGTGATGTCGGTTTTTTCTGGCGCCATGCTTTATAAGCCTTTAATGTTTCTTTTAAGCCATCAGTTAGTGCAACTTCAAAGGGCATTTTTTCGTTATCCCCCAATTTACGCATCGCAAAGTTTTCGAGATTGACGCCATCACGATATTTCACTAGATAAAGCTGTTGATCATTAGGATTAGTTTTAACGCCTACAGTGTTTAACCTCTCATCTAATGCAAACTTACCATCGCCTTGATAATACATTGCGCTCTCAAACCGACTACCACCTAAGCTTAAAGGGTCTGAATAGACTAACTCTTCGCCGCGTTGTTCAACAGTTACGACTTGATCAAAAGGTGATATATAACGGCCAATGATTGAGTTTTTATCGGCAATTGATAATTCACTTGCCGCTTGACGGGGCTGATGCCAGCTTAACGTTTTAACCACCTGCTTAATTAACGCATGAACCGCAGGATTACGCTGAGCAGTATTGGCATTGATAAACACCATAATGCCTTTTCCGCCTTCCATACTAGCCATAACTTGGCCACCAGTGCCTGTATTGGAGCCACCGTGTGAAAACCAATCTATATTGCCATTACCTTCGAGGCGCATCCAACCAGCGCCCCAACCACCTGTTTTATCAAGGGTTTCAATATGTGTTGTAATTTTAGCAACGGCTGACGATATCACCGTCGTTTTTTCACCTGCTAGCGCTCGCTGCATTTCAATAGTGAACGTAGCCATATCTTGTGGCGTGCTCCACATGCCTGATGGCGCTATTTGAGGACAAATAGGAATACCATCGCCAATGACGTTTTGTTTCGCGTCATGCACCTTGGCCACATTGGTTAAGAACTTTGGATGACCATGTTGATACATGGTGGTGTTGGTCATGCCCAGTGGCGTGAATAACATATCCTGAGCCAGCTTCTGTAGTGGCTGTCCCGTAATGTCCTCTAACGCAATTTGCACAATTACATAACCGCCGCCGCTATATTCCCACTGAGAGCTTGGTGCGAACATAACTTCAATCGGCTTTTTATAACGTGGTAATTTTAACCCGTTGAGCGTATCTAATGTGGTTGGAATATCATCCCCTAAATGGAAATCTGCATAACCACCTTGGCTCATTCCTGCGGTATGTGACAGTAATTGACGCATCGTGATGGGAGAATTTTTAGTCAGCGGTGATGCTGGCATTTTCCAGCGTTTCAAGTAACGACTGATCGGCGCGTCTAAATCTAACTTTCCTTGCTCTACTAACATCGCAGCAATTGTCGCAGTAATCGGCTTAGAAACGGATGCGGTTGAAAATGCTGTATTTTCATCAATGTATTGCTTGGTGCCAAAGGCCTTTTCTCCGGCGCTGTGACTAAAAATAACTTGGTAATCATCCACCACGGCAAAACTCAGTCCTGACACTTTAAAATATTTCAAAAAAGCATCATAACTGTGCTTAGAACCATCAGGGGCCGTGAATGTGCCAAGCAATGTTTTATAATCTTTGGCTTTTTCATCAAAGGCCATCGTATGCCCTGTATAAAATGCACTACAACTCATGACGGTTACCGCCAATAAACTCGTTTTAACTGTTTTAATAAAGGTCATAATTTTCTGCCATCTCAATAAAGTGAAGCCATAATGATGGAAAATAAAGCATAATTGTGTTGATATTTCCTCAACTGCTCATAGTATTCCTCAATCACTCATGACTATATTGGGAACATTGATATGATAAGAGTCTGTTACATCCACATTGAATTAAAGAGAGTCTTGTTGTGCGTATTTGTTATTTCATCATTGTAAGTTTATTGACTATGGTGCCAATGTTAGTACAAGCCTCGGCTAAGCCGCCCGCTTTCATTACTAGCGCTACTTATTATGTTATCAACGATGACAAGCCTGAATATGCGCAACCTGCACTTGATAAAACAGCATGGCAACATTATGAATTTAATGGTTTTAGGATAAATAAAGACATATCATGGATACAAATAGAATTTGAATTGCCCCAAAAAAACTCTGCATCAGCGCTCTTTAATTACGGTGCCTTTGTCAGCATATTAGGGGCCTTTGAAGCCTATTGGGATGGTCAATTAATTGGTAAAAATGGCATTGTAGGAAACGAGAGAAATAGTGAGATCCCCGGCATCATCGATAAAGCGATGCTTATTCCATCTTCACTGAGCGAGGCCGGAAAACATACATTAAGCCTTCGATTATCTAGTCATCACCTTTCACCAACACAAACACATGGCTCATTTTTTAGTTTGGTCACCGACTATCAATATTTAATCCAACTTCCCTATAAAAAAGCCAGCCGACCACTCATTATGTCCGGCGCCTTATTACTGGTCGCCATATATTCTCTGTTCATCTATTTCACTAGCTTCAAACAACCGAGTCACCTCATTTTTAGCGCGTTATGTTTCACCATTTTATCACTTATGATCGTAGAATCTTGGCGTGGTTTATGGCCTTACTCCTATGATTGGCAAATACCTAGAATGGAGGTTGTACTAGCACTTTCGTGTTTAACCTCGATATTATTTACAGCGTTTTTTGCGTGGTTTTTTACACTATCCATCAAACAAAGAATAGGCTGGTTAGGCGCGGTTGTTATCGCACAATTGATCACTTTGAATTATATCGACGGCTATGACAATCGCAGCTTAATTGTCTTTCTAATTGCTATCGCCTGTGCAACAGGATTATGCCTTAAAGGGCTTATTAGCAAGCAACAACATGCGTCATTAATGCTGGGGGGATTACTGTTATTTATTGCCCCTATTTCAATCAATATTTACGCCTACATGGACCAATACTTTTTCTTATCATTTAGCGCATTGCTGTGTTTAATGCTCTACACACTAGCTCAAAGTATGAAAATAAAACACAAACAACTCATTCAAAGTCAGTTAACCTCTAGCCGTTTAGAGCTTGAATTAGTTAAGCGCAATTTACAGCCTCATTTCATCTTAAATACCCTCACTGCCGTCGAAGAATGGATAGAAGAGTCGCCAGCCACCGCCGTAAAGTTTATTAATGCGCTGGCCGATGAGTTTCGTTTCATGGCAGCAACATCCGCGCAATCGCTAATTACGCTGCAAGATGAAATAGCGCTCTGTCAGTCTCACCTTAAAGTGATGGAGTATCGAACCAATATTAAATATTCATTTAAGATCGACGTTAACCTGCAGAGCGCCGCTATTGCGCCAGGCATATTATTAACACTGATAGAAAATGCAATTTCACATAATAATTATCGCGATGGCAATGTTGAATTCTCATTAGTGCAGATAATTAAACACCAACAACAATCACTGTTATTTCACGCCCCCGTTATCCGTTCAAAGCATCATAAAAAGCCAACCACCGACAACAGCATTCACCTTGGCATCGGTAGCAAATATATTGAAGCCAGACTCACAGAAAGCTTTGGTCAAACTTGGAAGATTAATTCAGTCATAGAAAATGAGCGTTGGAGCATTGATTTATCATTTCCTTTAACGGCACCATGTAATCACACAGCGACAACCAAAGCAGGACACTCACTATGATTAATGCCGTTATTGTTGAAGATGAATTTATGGTCGCCAAACGGCTGACACGTTTTGTAAAACAAGCATTCGCCGATCAGCCATTAAAATTAGTGGTACTTGATACCCTAGACGACGCCGATGACTATCTTGCTAGTCACAATATCGATGTATTATTTTTAGATCTTAACTTACAAGGAAAAGATGGTTTTACGCTATTAAAAGACAAGTTATGTGAAAGTTTTCATACCATTGTTGTTTCCGCCAATAGCGACCGAGCGATCGAAGCCTTCGACTTAGGCGTTCTAGATTTTGTGGCGAAGCCATTTACCCAAGAGCGCATCCAAAAATCAATTAATCGATTACTTGATAAGACCCACGTAGGAATGAGTAAATACCTTACGTATAAGCAACTAGGGCAAACACAATTGCTGCCTATTGAAGAAATAAGTTACTTAAAAGCGGACGGACATTACACCAATATTATCACCACTAGTGAGCAAGAGATTTTACACGATAAAAACCTTGATAAATTACTAGCAACTCTGCCTCAACACTTTATTCGAATTCATCGATCCTATGCCGTTCCACTCAATCAGATGAAATCGATAGAAGCGCAAGCAGGCAGTAAATATTGGCTAAACTTACACAGTGGTGAAAGCTTACCGATTGGCCGTACTCGCGTGGCTCAATTAAGAGAAAAAATGTGTTAGCATCTATGCCATTAGATTCGCAATTTTAAAATACCAAACATGACAAATTCATCATCAAACCTCATTGTCTTAATTGAAGATGATTTAAAGCTCGCCACCTTAATTATCGATTATCTACAGCCCCACGGCTATGTTGTACATCATGCTAGCGATGGAAAACATGGCTTAGCATTAGCGCAAGAAATTCAACCTCAGTTGATTATTTTAGATTTAATGCTCCCGTTAATCGATGGGCTAACTGTGTGTCGAGAATTGCAACAGTGGTATAAGAATTCGCTCCTTATTTTATCTGCCAGCGGCGATAACATGGACCAAGTAGCAGCACTTGAAATGGGGGCCGATGATTATGTATGTAAACCTGTTCACCCTCGTGTATTACTCGCTAGAGTTCGTGCGCTCATTAGGCGCTGTGACACAGCTACCGTCACCGAAGTCCCCCTTTCAGATACTTTAACCTTTAATAACCTCACTATTAACTTGGGACGCCGGCAAGTACTTTTATGCAATAACGAAATAAGGCTCACTGAAACAGAATTTGAATTATTGTGGCTGTTAGCAACAAACCCAGAGCAACCTATGTCACGCGAACGAATAAGCCAGTCATTACGAGGTATTGCCTATGACGGTTTAGATCGCTCTATCGACAATAAGATAGTGTCACTGCGTAAGAAGCTAAATGATAACGCTCAAGTGGCCAAAAAGATCATCACAGTACGGGGTAAGGGCTACTTATTTGTTACCGACCAATGGAATGAGCAATGAAATTAATTAATAAGCCTAGTAACAAATCTCCACGACGCTTTTTAGGCAGTCGTTTACTAAAACAATTTTCAGTGATCTATTTTACACTCATTACGTTATTTTTAATTTGGGTTAAAGTGCTCAACCCTTATCTTTCTGACCTTTTCATTCACAAATTCTTTGCCTCTGAAATCTACGAGGATAAAATTCATGATTATGAAACGGCTATCATTTTGCTAAAGCACATTTACCCGACATTGACATCTGAGCAATTGAAAAACCTGGTGACTGAAAGTAATAATCAATCAAATGTTCCAGTAAAATTAATTCCGATAAAACACTTAAAATTACCTCAAAAGTCGATGGATTTACTGGCTAAAAACAAACCCACCATGCCATTTTACCCCAATGATATTCATTATGAGAAGATAACCCCTGATCTCGTTGCAAAGGTTGGTCCTCGTGTCGATGGATATATAACTCGTAATTATAGAAGCGTTGCCATCTTGCTCAAGCATATTTATCCCACAAAAACACCGCAACAATGGCAAGATCTCATTGTTGAAAATAATAAAACATCCAATGTTCCAATAGAAATCATTCCACTCGCATCTTTAAAATTACCTAAAAAATCGATGGTATTATTAGCTCAAAACAAACCAACAGTACCATCTATTTCTGATGATATTCATTTTGAAATGATTACACCTGACTTAGTGGCAAAAATAGGTCCTATGGGGGTAAAAGGAGACGCTGATTTTGCTTATAGTATTATCGAATATTCTCCGCTAATAGTCCTTGGCGCATTCACTCTATTGTGGGTCTTAGCAATACAATATAGGCTAATTATTCTTGAAAACTCAGTCACTAGCTACAGTCACGGGAATTTCAAGAGCCGCGCGACGACAGGTTTTTGGAAACTGGGTAACCTTAACTTTACTTTCAACCAAATGGCCGAACGCCTAAACCGACTATTTAAAAGCCAACAGCAGCTGACTAACGCGGTTTCACATGAGTTGCGATCTCCCATCAGCAGACTGCGCTTTCAATTAGAAATGCTGCAAAGCGCACCTGA
>Ga0209395_1003101_pt1 | contig 20977 bp, 17 predicted proteins | sample GOMGulsemesocosm_3_FD_184635 | JGI IMG/M metagenome (GOLD analysis project Ga0209395, IMG submission 184635) | Methane-oxidizing microbial communities from mesocosms in the Gulf of Mexico - GOM9D Gulf of Mexico (SPAdes) (version 2) | ecosystem: Environmental > Aquatic > Marine > Cold seeps... | reverse complement strand
AGTATTATCCTGTCTATTCAATGCTTTTTCTACTGCTTGTTTTTTAAATGATTGTGAAAATCTTGGACTCATTTTAATTACCTCTAACTAAATATTAGAGGCGACAACTAGTCTGACACAGCGGGGTATTGATCGTTGTGCACCGTGTCCCAAGGAATCAACATCTGCAATATCACGACCTTGCTCCTGAACCTTTACTGTCCCATCTGTAAATAGCTTTGATAAGGAAGGAGTTGGCACGTGTACTTTTAGTGATATACCGGGGAAGAAATCCTGTACTTTTTCGCTAGCAATCTGATCAAATTGATTTAATGACTCTAACCGTTCATTTCCGTCAAAGTTCAGTTTTCGGCTTATAGTATCGAGTGCATCTACTAGCTCATGTTGCTCGTTTTCAATTCTAGAACTCAATTGCTGTAGTAACTTACCAATAGTTGATGTTGTCTTAAATTTTGAAACATCATCAGTAGCATTATCCATAGATTGAACAAAAATTGGCTCAGGAAATAAATCGTGCATTGCTTCTTGAAGACCATTCGGATTAACTCGCCACTCCCAGTCATCTTCGTCAGTTTCACCACCGACAGAAACAAATAGTTTTCTTAACCCTTTGGCTCCGCCAGGTGATCTTTGTTCCATCTTAATATAAAGAGATTCATCATTTATGAATGGGCTTATGCTTTCTCTGTGGTTTTCATCTATGGAATCTAATAGCTCTTGGCTGATACCTGAAACTTTAGCTGTTACCAATACTTTTTCTTCGGTATTAGTAAAGTCTTTATCTTGTAGCCCTGTCGGTCTTAAAAACCACTTTACAGCTTTTAAGATATTTGACTTACCTGCATTGTTATAGCCAACAAGAGGTGCATAGGATTCAAATTTTAGGAGAACATCATCGCATGAACGAAAGTTTCTAATTCTTATCCAATCAATTTTATGCATTATCTATCCTTAGAGTGCCAAGCTCAATTGAGCTATGTAACGCCTCACTAAGAGGCAAATATCAGTTGGTTAAAATAAGCGACGAAGGAGCAAAAACCAACTGTTATTTGTCCTTTTAAGTGACTTGTGTACGCCCAGCATGGGCATGAACTAATGAGGTGAAAGTCCTCTGTAGGAAGGTCACCGTTTAATTAACATGTTGTTATTAAACGCTAACTACTAGCGAATGGCAAGGGCTTATCCGTGAGGATTGGTCCAAAGGAAGCCGCTAGCAAATTTGCGAGCTGATGAACAAGAACATCATATGAGGCGTAGGCTAGAGGTGAGTTGGCACAAGACGACGAAACCACGTGATCTAATGGCCACCGTAAATGATGCAGCAGTGCAAAGAAAGTGCATGTCCTTATCTGGGGAGATCTGCTTAACAAGCGATCGGAAAGTTACCAGTAAGGCTCTGGTTAATAAGTGCCTTGGCTTTTCATCCTCATCGAGTGAAAAGAGCGAACCAGATGAAAACCGATAGCACATGACTAGGTAACTAGGCATGTGATTAAGCAGAAGTCAGCAGACGGCATAGTAGCCCAACGCCCATCGTAATGGCTGGGACATGGTGAAGGCCTGAACATTTAGAAGAAAGAGGAGCCTTGTTTAACTTGCCTATACCAACTACGCCGTCAGGCGATTACTCTATGCAGCGTCATAACCCGAAGCCATCTTTCAACCAAGATCTATTTCAACAACTACTTGAACCGATGAATTTACAACGTGCTTGGCAACGTGTTAAAGCCAACAAGGGGGCGGCTGGCATTGATGGCATGTCCATTGACGCCTTCAGCTCTTGGGCACAACAAGGTGGCTGGGAAACCTGTAAAATTCAATTGGAACAAGGTAAATATCAACCTAAGGCAGTCAGGCGAGTCGATATTGATAAACCTGATGGCGGTAAACGCCCTTTAGGTATACCAACCGTGCTTGACCGTATTATCCAGCAAGCAATAGCACAAGTATTGACCCCTTTGTTTGATCCCTTCTTTTCAGGTAATAGCTTCGGCTTTCGTCCTAATAAGAATGCTCAACAAGCGGTCTTTCACGTGAGAGAGATAATTAAAAGCAAAAGGAAATTTGCCGTCGATGTTGACCTGTCCAAGTTCTTTGATCGCGTCAATCACGATTTATTGATGACTAAGTTACGATACAAAGTACAGGATAAAAGGCTTTTGGCGCTTATCGGAAAATACTTGCGTGCTGGTATTATGGTGAATGGTAAGTTATCACCGAGTGTCGAAGGAGTACCTCAAGGTGGCCCACTTTCACCTTTATTATCAAATATTATGTTAGATAATTTAGATAAAGAGTTGGAAAACCGAGGGCATCAATTCGCTCGCTATGCGGATGACTTTATTATACTGGTGAAGTCAAAACGTGCGGGTAATCGGGCGCTAACAAGTATTACACGCTACCTAGCCACAACACTTAAACTGGTTGTAAACGAGCAGAAAAGCCAAGTGGTCAAGGTTAGCCAAAGTAAATTTCTTGGCTTTACTTTTAAGCGAGGAAAGATCCAATGGCACGCTAAAACAGTCCACTTATTTAAACAAAAGATGAGACGTCTGACGAACCGAAATTGGGGCGTCAGCATGGGTTATCAATTGTTTAAAGTGAGTCAGTTTCTGCGGGGCTGGATCAACTACTATGGCATAGCGAATGCTTATCAAACCAGTGTTGAACTGGATCATTGGATACGCCGTCGAGTAAGAATGTGTTACTGGCGTCAGTGGCGAAAACCGCGGACAAAGGTGCGAAACTTACTAAAACGGGGAGTCAAAATCCAAGCGGCCGTAGCTTGTGGTATTACAAGTAAAGGGCCGTGGCGAAGTTCGAAAACACCAGGCATTCAACAAGCATTGAATAACGGCTATTTGGCTAAAGCGGGTTTGTATTCACTAAGAGACGGATGGATCAAGGTTCACTACCCTAATCAGAGTGTTTAATTAGGGGTTCTAAATGAACCGCCCTGTGCGGAGCCGCATGCAGGGTGGTGTGGGGGCTGGAGGCTAGATACCTCCGGCTACCCGATTATGCTTAATTTGCCTTCAACCTATTCATTAAGTCAGAAGGGGCAAAATACAATACAGTTCTACCGTCTTTAGTAGGTAAAAGTAATTTAAGGTCTACAAGTTTATTTAAATACCCTCTAGAGGTATTCTCAGCTATACCATAGGAGTTAGCGGTTTCTTTAACCGTAAAAACTCTACCGGGTTCTTTAGTACCTTTTTTAACAAGATCTTTCTCTACGAAGTTTAATAAATTACTAAACTTTGAATTCTCTAGGATTTGAAGCACCTCATTGAATTCTTCAGTTTTAGACTTAAGATAAGCTTGTAATTCCTCAAAAGCTGCCAAAATTATATCAAGCTGAAAATCAATAAAATATGTTAAATCATTTTGATCCCTTTCGGTATACATGTATGAGAGACCATAGCCTTTGGGATCATCTTTGAGTAATTTACTAATTGATATATATCTAAATAGCTCATACTCATTTTTGAGCATAAACCAATAAAAAAGTGCTCTTGCAGTTCTGCCATTCCCATCTCTGAACGGATGCTCGTAGCCAATCATAAAATGAAGAATAATTGCTTTGATAACTGGAGGAATAAATTCACCGCCGTTCATGCCAGAATGATCTGCATTAGCAAAATCACAAACAGCTTTAAGGCGCTCCGGTACTTTCTCAAAACTTGGAGGCTGGTGTGCAATTTCACCTCTATCATCTTCAACATAAATACCATTATCTTCTCTGAACTCTCCAGGAATAACATTATTTTCTGTTGTTAAATGAGTAGCTATACGATGAAAATCTAGAATAAGATCTAGAGTCATATCTTCTTTTGATGATCTTTCAGCATGCTTTAAGAGAAAGAAATTATTTAGAATCATCCTTTCATCTTCGTCCACAGGCTCTCTTTCATCCTCCAACATTTTTTTAGCTACTTCTCTAGTTGTAGAAGCGCCTTCTAGTTGGGCACTAGTTATAGCTTCTTCCATAATCAAAGACGAAACTAAAAATTTGCGTTGAATATTATCTGATGCTGCATTATCTGCAATAGCGCCCACACTACCACCAGCAACTTTAATAATTTTATGAAGTTTTGCTTCCATTGAATGAGGTGTTGTATACGAAAAAACATTATCCTTATCACATGTTAAAGGGATGTATTTCATTTGCATGGTTCTTTTGAACTTTATAGCAGACCATATATCCTTTGCTTCTGCCAGTGGAACTCTCCACTTTAATAGATTCCAATGCAAATATCGTCCTTGATCATCTGTAGCATCATACTCTTTAATATACTTTCCGATCTTTCCGTAATCCACTTCGGAAAGGTCGAACTTTGGTGCTCTTTCAACACTAGGTTTAGCCATGATAACTCAAATTTTAATTTTTGCGTTTAATTGAACTAATAATGACATATATTTAGTTAAAGTCAATTTACTAAATACTAGAAAGATTAATCTGCTGATGGGGACTCGACTATAAGCGGGATTTTAAGCATAGACACAATGACTCCCCACGAGGTGCTAGCCTCCGAACGTGGGTTAGTTTTACAAACCAGAGCCATAATATATGTGTCAACAATATAAAACAGAGGCTAGCATGACTAAACATAACATACTTTTTATTGGCTTAGATACTCACAAAACATTTACTGAAGTTGCCTACATTGAAGACCAACGTGGCGCAAAACCAATTCACCTTGGAAAAATACTCAGCAACAAAGCTGCTTTCAAAAAACTGGCTCGGCTATTGGATTTACCGTTTACTGACCAGTATTCATCATTGCTGTTACGTCATTGCGCCATCACTTATCCCTAAAAAACCAGGCGAACGCATAAAAACCGATAAACGCGATGCACTCAAACTGGCTAAATTACTTAAATCCGAAGATCTAACCCCTATCTATGTCCCTGAGCCTGAAGATGAAGCCGTACGGGATTTATCCCGCGCGCGTGAAACAGCAATAAATGATTTAAAAGATGCTAAATACCAACTGAAAGCACTGCTGTTACGTAACAACATCAACAGCAAAGTAAAAGATAACTGGTCATTACAACACTTACGTTGGTTGGCTGAATTGGTGCTACCTCACCCTTGCCAGCAAATTGTTTTACAAGAAGCGGTTCAACTATTAACGAACGATTGAAACGCTCAAAAAGACTTGATAATGAATTAACCCATCAAGTCAAAAACTGGCGCTATTACCCAGTAGTCAAAGCCGTACAAGCATTGCGCGGGGTTAGATTATTAGTGGCAAGCGGTGGTAAACGCCGTTTAGGTGCTATTACCAAATGCGGTAATAGCCGTGCAAGACGACTACTAGTCGAAGGTGCACATTCGTATAAACACAACGCCAATATATCAAAAGAAATGCAACTAAGGCAGGAGGGTCTCAGTAAAGAAATTGTCGATATAGCATGGCAAGCCCAATTGAGGCTATGTCGTCGATACAATCGACTCATGCACAAAGGTAAACATCGTAATGTCGTCGTCACCGCTATTGCCAGAGAAATGATCGCCTATATTTGGGCTATCTCTCGTGAAATAGTATTACCGGCTGTTGAGGTGAAGTTACGGTTAGCGAGAGTACCTGCATGAATAATTTCCTCCAAAAAAGTTTTGAGTTAGCGCATGGGATCAAGCATCGGGTGTGGCACAACCACCGACGGCGTTAGGATGGTAATAGCCTAACGGCTATTGAACCGCGAACATAGACTGAAGACAGGTGCCACGACGAAATGAGTAAGGTAGGCGCTGTTAACCAACAGGTTAATAATCCACGAATATCAGCATGATAACCGACGAAATTACTTGCTTCATTCTATGCGTTAACTCACTCAATTTGAGTAAGAGAAAAACAATGGCTCTTAAAGATAATGAGTGAGGATCGGTGTATTTAACTTGACGTGGGGAGTCATACCAACACCTCACTAAGAGGCAAATAATAGTTGGCTAAAATAAGCGCCGATGGAACAAAAGCCAACTGTGCGTCTGATTGCCTTGTTATATTTTATAGCCATATTTATTAAGCCAATTCTTTGCTTCAATTTCAGTACGAAAGAAGGCTGATTCTGTTTTTGGTAGAGCTTTTTGTGTTTTTTCTAGGATATATTTTTGTAACTCATTGGTGCAAACTACAGCCTCTAATTCCTGACCGTTTTCAGTACACCAATCGTTAACTTGAACAATTGGTTCCCATACTTCAGGACCGCCAAAGTCCCATTTGGTCAAGTCTACTATGCATGCCCATGGATTGTCTGTAATTCTCTTTGCCTCTCTTTGGAACTCTTCACACATTTTTAATGATGTCTCTTTGTTCCAAGCGTCAAAGAAGCGCACTATGATTACTTGCTTGAATAACTCAATTTCATAACTACCGTGCTCTATCATGCTGACTCTCATAAAATATAACATTTATATTAAGCGGCTAAGTAACGTTGGCTAAAATCGCGAAGCGGTGGCCAACTGTTACGTGTCCGTTTTAATTACCTTATAGTGTACCGAATTCACAAAGTAAGTGTGACAAGTTTTACTCAAATGTAAGCGCTCGGTGATAATGTTTATTTCTGCTTTTTTACAAAAATCAGGCAATACGCACGCAATTGCGTCCTTCAATATTTGCTGTATACAAGGCATTATCGGAGGCAGCAATCAGGTCAGTAACAAGATCCGCATGGTCAGAGGAATTATGCGGTTCTGTATATAAACACAGTCTTATGTGAGTGTTTTTAATTTTTTTTGCATAGTGTTTTGTGAGAATAATAAATTCAATTACAAACCACATAGTTAGGTGGAAACTATTGATATTGCGAGTTAAAAACATCGACTTTGCCAGCAGTTCTATTCAAATGACTAAACTTCTATAAATTCTTCACTTGAGTGTATTTCGATGGTGACACTCCTGTCCACTGTTTAAAGGCTCGAGTAAATGAGCGAGGCTCACTAAAACCCAATAAATTTGAAATATCACTGATGTTGCGCTTACCCATAAGTAAATAATCAATCGCCAAGTCGCGTCGAATTTCATCCTTTATCATCGGATAGCTAGTCCCTTCGACTTTAAGGCGACGGCGTAACGTTTGCGCACTCATATTTAAACTTAAAGCAAGTGCTTCAAAACTTGGACAATAAAGGATATTACTCTCATCATGAGTCAGTATTGCTCTTATTTTAGCCTTGAAACTTTGTTCGCTCCCCGGAATAGTAATTAAATCAGCGGGTGAATCACGTAAAAATCGGGTGAGTTCCTTCCTTGTTCTAACGCAGGGAAGATCTAAATATTTAGCCTGAAAACACAATTTCACTACCGGCCGGTTAAAACTGTGGCGACATGAAAAAAGTAATTTTGCCTCCTGATAATGGCTAGGTTTCGCGTGAGTAAAACAAACTTGGCTTAAGGGGATTTTCACATCAATTAGCCAACTTGAAAATCGATGCCAAATAATTAACCAGAACTCGAGAAAGAAATGCTTGGGGTCACGTTCAGGGTGGGTAAAAACAAATGTTAACTCAGCCATGTCACCTGCCCTAATTAACTTCATTTGCACATCATCTGTCACTAAATTGTAAAATGAAACACCTTGCTCAAGCATTTTTTCAAGGGTTTTATAGTGAAATACATGATGAGCCATAAAAGGAAACATCCCCAATTTACAGGGCTGGTTAGTACAACCAAGAAATTCATCACTTAGGTTTGCCCATACATATTGCACTAAACGTGTCATTTGCTCACCATCAACCCGTTGCTGGTTTGGCGTAATAGTAATATCTAATGTTGAGAGAATCTCGTCACCATCAAAGCCTTTACGCACAGCACAATCAAGTGCTTCGTGAAAATAATGTATATCTACTTTGGCCATGGTTACCGTATATGTTACTGATATTTGTTATCAACCATACCTTAACAACACCTTAATGTGTAATATTTAGTGAGTTATATCGTTATGTTTTGTCATGTTAATTAACTTCAAATTTACCTATAGTATTGGTATATATCTGATATTTCGATACCCAAGATTAGAAATAAAATATTAGCGCCTCCTTAAAAAAGCGCAGCCAGAATTGATAATCACCTAATTTTACTAAGAAAATTTAAAAGAGAACTATTATGAACCTTTCACTAACTGAAGACCAAGCGATGATAAAAGACATGGCGGCTAAGTTTGCACAAACTGAACTTGCACCTGTGGCTGAAAAACTCGATCAACACGGTGATCGCGAACTGTTCTTAGCAAATTTGAAAAAACTCGCTGAGCTCGGTTTTATGGGGCTAAATGTGGGTTCACAATACGGTGGCGCTGAAGCTGGCACTGTAGTTTTTAGCCTAGCAATGACTGAAATTTCACGTGCCTGCGCTTCAACAGCAGTCACCATGTCAGTAACTAATATGGTGGGTGAAGTCATTGAGTCTGTGGCTAGTGAAGCGCAAAAAGACAAGTATCTACCTAAACTTTGTAGTGGTGAATATGCTGCAGGTGGCTTTTGTTTGACCGAGTCTAGTGCGGGTTCAGATCCATCAGGCATGAAAACTAAAGCCATTTTAGAAGGTGATGAATGGGTTATTAATGGCGCTAAGCAATATATCACTAGCGGTGAATATGCTGGTGTATTCGTATTATGGGCGGTAACTGACCCTAGTGCGCCAAGAGGTAAAGGTATTTCGTGTTTCTTAGTTGAAGCCGATGCACCAGGTTTAATTATATCACCAGCCGAGAAAAAAATGGGTCAACATGCTTCTGCCACTAACGAAGTAGTCTTTGATAATTGTCGACTGCCTAAAGATGCCTTAATGGGCACACTAAACCAAGGCTTTAAAGTAGCTGTATCTGAACTTGCTGGTGGTCGTATCGGTATTGGTTCACTTTCTTTAGGTATAGGTTTAGCTGCCATCGATTTTGCCCGTGATTATGTTAACGAGCGTCAACAATTTGGTCAAAAGATTGCAAAGTTCCAAGGCATTCAATGGATGCTAGCCGATGCTTATACAGATCTAGAAGCAGCCCGTTTATTACTGATGAACGCAGCGGATAAAAAAGACAAAGGACAGCCCTTTGGTAAAGAAGCCTCAATGGCCAAACTTTTTGCTTCTGAAAAAGCCAATCAGGTTTGTTATACCGCACTACAACTATTGGGTGGCGCAGGTTACATTAAAGACTATCCACTAGAACGCTATGCACGAGATGTTCGTGTGGCATCTATATATGAAGGTACTAGCGAAATTCAACGGGTGATTATCGCTCGTGACTTGTTACAAGAAATAAACTAATTTAAGGATTTACCATGGATTTAAATAACAAAGTTGTTGTCGTAACTGGCGCCGCTTCAGGCTTAGGTTTAGTTACTTGCCAAGAATTGGCCAAAAAAGGTGCAAAAATTGTTGCCTTTGATTTGAACGAAGATGCAGGAAATTCACTTGTGGCAACGTTAGGCGAAAAATCGATTTTCGCTAAAGTAAATGTGACCGACGAAACTTCAGTTGTTGCCGGTATAAAAGCAGCAGTTGAGGCCTTCGGCACCATTCACGCTTGTATTAATTGTGCCGGCATTGCTCCTGGTGGTAAAACCGTTGGTCGCAATGGCGCATTAGCCTTAGAGAAATTCTCACAGGTTATTAATATCAACCTGATAGGTACCTTTAACGTTCTACGCTTAGCTGCTGAGCAAATGGCTAAAAACGAACCTGATGCTAAAGGCGAACGTGGCGTTATTATCAATACTGCCTCAGTTGCCGCTTACGATGGTCAAGTTGGTCAATCTGCCTATAGCGCTAGCAAAGGCGGTATTGTTTCGATGACTCTACCTATTGCCCGCGATTTGGCGCCACTTGGTATTCGTATTATGACCATAGCACCAGGTATTTTCGATACCGCCATGATGAAAGGGTTTAGTGATGAAATTCGCAATCCACTTATCAAAATGGTGCAAAGCCCTAAACGTTTTGGTGACCCGGTTGAGTATGCTGATTTAGCCGCTCACATAATTACCAATAGTTACCTCAACGGCGAAGTAATTCGCCTTGATGGCGCGATTAGAATGGAGCCAAAGTAAAGTATGTGTTTTGGAGGGCTAATTATAAGCCCTTCTTTTTTGCTTAATCAGGAAGTATCGTTTCATCTTTTATACCGTTTATTTTCTATATCTATGCTATAAGATTCAAATAGCCCTTTCACTTTTATAAATATTGTCACATTAGTGCTTCAACAACTCAGTCAAACCTCGCTCTTTAGACAATAAAACTTTAGTATCAAACGCCAGTCTGTGAGTACCATGGCAACGGGCACATGCCTGTACTGCCAGTGCACCAAGATCCAACCCTTGTTCTTTAAGGGTACCTGTCTTTAAACTATTCTCTAGGCTTAATAAAGATTTGTTCATCTGTTCACTAGGGTAATATTTTTTGTCTTTTTTATGACAATCAGCACATACCTGACCAAGTTTTTTCATGTCCCTTTTGAGGTCGATTAAAGAAGAAAGAGCAATATTAGGTATACCATCTTCAGATGCTATCTTAATCTGGTTTACATGCTTATTTAATGTTTGCATATGGGTATTAAACGGTAGCCTAGGCTCAATTTCTATTTTTGAAAAATCTGGCGCCCTATAGGTCATTGCAGTAATTACCCGATAATCGTTGTGACAAGAATCACAATTTTTTTGTAGTGTGTTTACTGCAGCCAAAACCCCTGTATAGTCTTGGTTAACTACATTGGTTTGTAAGCTAGATAGTGTCGACATATCTAGCTTTTTGTTCCAACTAGGTACCATTTCACCGATTTTAAGGTAATGTGTATTTAAAACTAAAGCCCACTTGGAAAGACGTACCTGGTCTTTTTCTTTTGCATAAAATTGTACTGCCTGCATTTCTCGGCGAAGCTTAAACATATTATGAAGCCACACCTGACGTTTATTCTCAGGTTTGTACCATTGGGCTAGCTCTGCTGGTGGAGTCTTGATAATTATCGCTTTGTCTTTGTGTTTATAAACAATCCCAGATATCACCAGCACAAGAGTAAATTGAAGAACAATAAAATAAGTCCATCTCATAATGTTTGCTATTTCCAACGTCAGATATATACCCGTTCCACTTGAAAATGGAATGGGTATAAATAATTTCAAAGTGAAAATTATTGTATCTCAGCGAAATAAATAAGTGATTGATCAGGCGCAAAAAATTGCAGATATCTAACATTTCAATTTATGTGCTTAGCATGCGTTTTTTTAACCTTGCTAAATCAATCGCGTTTGACCGTACCGTTAGCTTAATATGACTATTTTCATACTCTTCCTTAATAACACTCATTCTTGACCGAATTTCCCCTATAATACCTTTAGCGGTATAAGGAACAATTACTTCCTCTTCAATCATCTCCTGCTGTGCAACATCAACGATATATTTATGCAATTTACTGACATCAAGTGGATTGCGTGTTGAGGTAATCATTGCATCAGGAAACTCTTCAATCAGTGCTTGTTGTTGCTCACTGGTAAGTTGATCTGATTTGTTCAATACCAGTAATTTTTTACTGTCTTCAACACCGACTTCTTCTAATACTTCGTGCACTATGCCGAGTTGCGAACGAAACGAAGGATCAGAGGCATCTACTACATATAACAGTAATGAAGCATCATGCGCTTCTGCTAAGGTTGAATGAAATGAGGCAACTAAATCGTGCGGTAACTTTTTAATAAAGCCGACCGTATCTGACACTAATATTCGAGGTTGGGTGACTGGGAATAATGCTCTAACCGTGGTATCAAGCGTCGCAAAAAGTTTGTTTTCACCTTCGACATCACTTCCTGTAATCGCTCGCATCATAGATGATTTCCCTGCATTGGTATAACCAACCAAAGCGACACAAAAAAGCTCTGAACGTTGTGTACGTCGGCCTTTCATTTCATCTTGAACACTCACCAACTCGCGTTTTAGCTCTGCTAATTGGTCGCGTACTTTACGACGGTTTAGCTCTAGCGTAGTTTCACCAGCGCCTTTACCCATTTGACGTTCTTTATCACCACATGATGACTCACGAAGTCGTGGCGCTACATAATTAAGGCGAGCAATTTCAACTTGTAATTTCGCTGTTTTGGTACGGGCATGACGACTGAATATTTCAATAATAACGCCAGTACGATCAAACACTTCTACGCCTAATTGATTCTCGACATTACGCAGTTGAGATGGGCTTAAATCACAATCAAATACCACCACATCAGCACATGCAAACGGAAGATTGTCTGAAGGTATATCGGAAGGGTTAAGTGTAGAATTAGTTTCATCTAGAAATCCTTCACTCTCTTCAAAATCTTCAACCTCACCTTGATTACCGGTGAGGTGCGCTATTTCTGCCAGTTTTCCTAAACCCAGTACATTAACTTTTTTAGTCGAAGTCTGCTTTTGCGACTGCGTGCCGACCACTTTAAAGCCTAGTGTAGTCACTAAACGCGCAAGCTCTGCAAGTGATTCTGTTGCCTCATTTCCTTTAAACTCCGGTGTACATATAGAAATAAGTAAAGCGTTATTCAGTGATGGTTTTGCTGTTAGTTGCATAATTTTTTATGTTAGTGCACCTGAGTGCAAACCTAATTGTTTATCTAAAGTAATTTGATCCTACGCTGTTATTGGTGCGCTTTATAGAGCAAATGGAAGACTAGATATAGATAATATTTGAGTAAGTGACAAATCGCTGATACAAAGGATATCAGACGACTAATATAAAGAGTGTATTATCCGGCGGAAGGCCTGACGCTAACAGTTAACTAGGTTAATAAATAATGATTATCAGCAATCACCTTAAAATGATAGCTTTAATAATTTAGCCAAAAAATAAACCCAGCCCAACTCAATGCTAATAAAATCCAAGGTAATTTATTACTTTTCAGCTGAACAACTTCAATAGTGTCTATTTTATCTACAGTAGCTTTTAATTTAGCTTTACGTATCTTATCTCTTTCACGAGATTTTTTATTTTGTTGTTTTTTATACTCTGCTATACCCTTTTCTATTCCTTGAGATATTAATTTTGTTTGCTCTTTGGTTTGATTCTGGCGTTGGGTGCCCTTTGCAACTTTCATTGCTTGCTCTTGCATTTCTTTTGATATTTTATTCATAGTGTTTACAGTTTCAATTCTACTTATATAAGATAATAATGGCTCAATGAACTATTTATATTTTTTGCTGCACTTATCATCAATACTAATGGACTAAAGAACGATTAAATTCACGGTTCTGCGAAGACATTAAGCTTTTAAAAGTTTTGATTGTAGTCAGTTCTTTGTTACAAAATCACTGAAACATCCTACCAAAAAAGCTTACTACACTCATGCCTATTTTGGGAATGAATACATCTGTGATCAATATGACTTGAGCTTTGTAACTCCATACATTATTCCCTACTTTACTTTTTACAATAATATCATGTTTCTAATAGTTTACTACTTGGCTTGATTTTTATTGGTAAATCTTCTTCGATACTATCCTTTGACACATATGATGCATTTTAAAGCGTAGGTTTACTGAATAAGGTTGCTACAAATGTAGCATCTAATCCACAACAAAAACCTTAACACACTGTTATTTAATAACTTTAACCATTGGGTCAAATATTGCATTGATAAAAGCAGCTGTAAAATGGTCTTTGCATAAGCGTTATATTGTAACTGACATTTATGAGTTTATCTAAAGTAAAAATGCAGCATGAGTATATGAAAAGAAGCTTACTTTTCTCATTCTGCTTTTATCACTAATCACTAAATCTGTTAGGACAATTAATGAATAGCAAATTAATAAGATGTATGTCGATTGCCACAATTGTAGTTGGTATAATTTCACTAATAAGTCTTATTAGTGACCAAATATTCAATTCTATAATAATCACCACTACCGCCTCTGGTGTGGGTGTTTTTATAAGTACAGCTTTTCTAACTAGTAAACTAGTCACCTCGACAACCTTGCATAATCTTTCCCAGAAAAGTACCAATGAAGAACATAGTAATCTTAGCCTTGTTGGTGAAATCATAGGCAACAAAGCTAGCGAACTTGCTATTAACTCCGCCGAGGTCAGTTTCTTTTTAGAACAACTTAGTAGCGCCATTGAAAAATCTAGTGAAGATGTTGACCGGCTTGCTACCGCTGCTGAACAAATGTCGGTTAATAGCAAACAAATAAATGACAATGCTGCTATTGCCTCAAAGCAATCAAACCAAGCAATGCATGCCAGTTCCTCAAGCTCTCTGCAATTAACCACCAATATAGAAATAGTTAATCAACTAAACCTTTCGGTAAATAATGCCTCAGATAAAATTCACTCCCTTGAACTAAAAGCACTAGAAATTCAGAGTATTACTGATGTTATTGATGCCATTTCTTCTCAAACAAACTTACTGGCACTCAATGCTGCCATTGAAGCAGCTCGTGCAGGAGAGCAAGGCAGAGGTTTTGCTGTTGTGGCTGATGAAGTCCGAACATTAGCAGCAAAAACGGCTGATGCTACCAGCCAAATTGGAGACATGTTAAAACAAATTGGCGATGAAACCAGTGAAACCACGGCTGTTATGTTAGAGATAGTTCAACAAACGAGTAGTGTTGTCACCACAATGACAGACTTGTCACAGTCATTTGAACAAATAGATCAACTGATGTCAGAATCCTCTGGCGCAAGCGATCAAATAAGTTATGCATTACAAGAGCAAGATTTGGCAGCAGCTGAAATATCAACTTCGGTGGTTAATTTACATGATTTTCTAATAGATAAAAGCAAAGAAACTCAACAGGTCTCTATTCAAGCTTCAAGTTTATCTACCAGTACTGAATCAATATTTGTGCAACTATCTGCGTTTGATAGTAAAACCGTAATTACGTCAATGTGTGATCAAGTGCAACTTGTTGCAAATAGAGTTGGAAAATTATTTGAACAAAGCATTACTGATAAAACCATCACTATGCAGCAGCTATTCAACTTTAATTATCAACCAATAGGTAATACTACACCTCAAAAGTTTACTACCAGTTTTGATAGCTTTACTGATAGATATTTGCCTAAAATTCAAGAAGCATTATTGCAAGAATTCAGCGATATAATCTATGCTGTCGCTGCTGATGCCAATGGTTACCTTCCTACACATAACAAGCGGTTTTCTAAACCTCTAACAGGCAACTCAGAGATAGATGTAATCAATAACCGCACTAAGCGAATTTATGATGATGCCACTTGTATTCGTTGTGGCCAGCATACCGATAAATTTTTATTACAAACTTATAAACGCGATACAGGCGAAATAATGCACGACGTTTCAGCACCAATTTTTATTCAAGGTAAACATTGGGGTGGTTTTAGAATTGGTTTTAAAGCTTAGGCATTAACCTTTGCTAAGTAGCAAAGGTTAATATGATTAGCAACACATGGTGCATTATTTAGAATAGATAGTCCTCAAAAAATGCTACAGGTGGCGCATTATTTCGAAACAAAACACCATAACAAACTGAATTTAAAGTATTTTAAATTTTGGAATGAAAGTTGCTTTATCAATAAAGCACGACACTGTTAGGTATAACTTAATAATAGCAAAATCATCCATTAAAAAAGTGATATAACATGAAAGTAATTAAAAACCTCAGACATAACATAATACATCAGTTTAAAATCTGGTCTTCTTTGATTTTTGTTTTAGCTCTTTTCGGGTGTAACTCAATGCCTTCTACTACATCAACTACAGGAAAGCTAAACGTAGAAAAAACGTTAGTCATTAATGCCACCGCTGATGAAGTTTGGGGTTTTGCTGGGGGATGGACAAGTCTCGATAACCTAGTACCAGCAGGTATAGCTAGTATTTTATCTGATGGAAACGAGGTCGGTTCGTTTCGTAAGGTAAACCTTAAAGGCGGCGGCATTGTTGAGGAAATAATGATTAATAAAGGCGATACAAGATATAGCTATATAATCACAAAATCTCCTCTTCCGGTATCTAATTACAGATCAACTCTAGCAGTAAAAGATCTTGGTAATGGTAAAAGTGAGTTCACCTGGAGAAGTGTTTTTTTTGCTGATGGTGTTTCTGATGCTGAAGCTATTAAGGTAATAACTAAACTCTATGAGGGTGGGCTTGAAGTTCTCCACAATAAGTACTCCCAAACAAATAGAAAGTGATATTACCAAAGATAATTTGTCGATAAAGGTTAACTCCCCTAATTTAGCCTGCAACAAATAGGCTTTAGTCAAATGGTAAAACAATGAATTTTGACCGTTCAACTTTTTATAATTTTGCCATGGCGATCTTTATTAGTTTCACCTTTTTTATTAGCCTTAGATCAGTTGCCGTTGAGGTGCCACTTACGTCTGAACTTCAGCGGTTATTCCCCACCGCAAGTCATACAAATCAAGAAGATAAAGACTTAAGCATTACTCCTGTGTACCAACTAGGAACATTAGCCGGTTATGCCTTTCATACCGCTGAGATATTTCCTGTTAGGGGTTATGGCGGCAAGCCGATTGATATTATGATAGGCCTAACACCACAAGGGGTATACTCAGGCTTTGTCGTAATTGATCATTATGAGCCCATTTTTATCAAAGGTAACGGACCTCAAAAATTAAACAAATACATCGCGCAGCTAACTAACGTCGCTGCATCTAATAATATTTACATTAGCGGTGATAAAAAGGAACTTCAAGGTAGTGGAAAAAGTACTTATATCGATGGCATTACCAGCGCAACTGTCACCACTAATGCTCTCAACAAAACCATTACCAAATCTGCTCGCGCTGTTGCACGTGCAAAGCAATTAGCAGGTTATGCGTCTCTGTCTAGAAATATTCCTAAGGTTGGGGTGTTTGAAGTACTGACACTTAAGCAATTGGTAGACACCGGATTAATAAAACACTGGCCTATTTATAAGCAACAGCTTGATACTGCTAAAATGGATAAGAAGCTGGGATATCCAAGTCAACCTGTCTCGATGGACAATGTAACGCCCTTAGCAGAGATATATTTAGCTTATGTTAGTCACCCACTTGTTGCCAAAAATATTTTCTCTGACAAAGCTTACCTAGCATGGCTCAATCAATATAAAAAGGATGAGCAATATCTGCTAATTCTAGGTAAAGGCCAATGGGAACAAAAACTACTTACCTCGCGGTTAAGTCTTAAGCAACGTAATACTGAGATTATTCGCAAGCCTTTTGAGTTGTATAAACCTGAGAAAATTATCGCTGATAGACATGGAAAATGGGATGAAATATCATTATTACGTATACCAACAGTGGCTAACTTTAATCCCTTAGATCGAATAAAGTTGACGTTTAACGCGACAAAGCAAGCAAGATTAGTCAATATTCATCAGCTACCTGCTGAATATTTTACCACGGATAATAGCCAATTAACTGATGATATAGCTCTCTGGCAACAACTATGGAATCAAAGGGAAAATGAAATTGCCTTACTGCTACTTGGGCTTGTGCTACTTTTAATTATATTTATCAATCAACATTATTTCGTACTGAATCCAAATAGCTTCAATAAAATAAGGTTGGGTTATTTACTCTTCACTATTATATTTATAGGTTACTACGCTCAGGGGCAGCTCAGTATTGTTAACATACTGACATTCCAACACCTGATGATGGATGGAGCCTCGTTAGTCCCCTTCCTGCTTGATCCTATGATTAGTATTCTATGGTGTTTTGTTTTAGTGAGTCTTGTGTTTTTTGGACGGGGACTTTTCTGTGGTTGGCTTTGCCCATTCGGCGCATTACAGGAGCTTGTGGGTATTTTCGCGGCGAAACTTAACATAAAAAAATGGAAAATAAACAAAAAATGGCATAACCATCTACAAAAGCTAAAGTATCTCCTTTTGATAATGATAGTCTGCGGATCTTTCTTCTCCTTAACCCTTGGAGCTACGTTAGCAGAACTCGAGCCGTTTAAGACAAGCATCACGCTTTATTTTATTCGGGAATGGCAATATGTTATCTACGCGGCCATACTTCTGCTTATAGCAATGAAAGTACACAAATTTTACTGCCGCTATCTATGCCCTCTCGGCGCGTGCCTAGCATTACTTGGTGCTTTTCCTATTTTAAATTGGTTAACTCGCCGTACAGAATGTGGAGCACCTTGTCAAAAATGCCGTACTAACTGTGAAATTGATGCCATTAGTAAACAGGGGGATATTGATATGAAAGAATGTATTCAATGCTTAGAATGCGTTGTCATCAATAGTAACCCTACACTCTGTGCAATTGAGGTTGTAGCAACTAAAAAAAGACAACGGAAAGAGCGTTTAATTGAGATTGTTTACCAGTAAAAAAGGTCAACAAAAATACGTGATATTTATAAATTCTAACATAATGATTTAGGCGGAGTTGATGCCTGATAATACAAAAATTAGCGTTTTAGTATCAGCAAGTTTAGTGCTGACCAAAACATTAATATAACGTATTAGGTTGTTTGATTTGATATCGCTCCATTTTACGATAGATGGTAGAACGGCTAACATTAAGCTCATTTGAAGCCGCTGAAATATTCCACTTGTGCCTACGCAAAGTTTCTAGCAAAGCTTCCCCTTTATCACACAATTTAGGCGCGAGCGTTGTAACCTTTTCATTTTTATCACCAACAATTTCACTTGAATCAACTGCACTTATAATTACTTGTCCACTGATTTCTTCCGGTAAGCAGTCCAATTTAACCTGATTATGCTCACTAATCGCTAAGGCATAACGAGCCACATTGACTAATTGCCTTATATTACCTGGCCACTGGTATTTCATTAACACCGACATAACATCAGCAGCCAGTTCAAAGTCTTTCTTCGACTCAATTGTAAAAATAGCATTTATTAAGTGTTCTTTATCCAGTCGTTTCCTTAAAGATGGAAGCTTTAAAGTTGCTCCGTTAAGACGGTAATATAAATCTTCTCTGAAAGACTTGTTAGCAATCAAACTAGATAAATTTTGATGTGTTGCAGACACTACATTTATATCTATAGCTATTGGCTTTTCCGCCCCTAAGGGTAATATTTCTTGCTCTGCTAGTACCCTCAGCAGCCGAGTTTGGAGCGAAAGAGGCATATCACCAATTTCATCAAGGAAAATAGTACCGCCATTAGCCAACAACAATTTTCCCTTCATGCCATTTTTATTAGCACCGGTAAAAGTGCCACTGCTGTAACCAAACAGCTCACTTTCGATTAATGACTCAGGGATAGCAGCGCAATTGAGTGCGATAAAAGGCCCATCAGCACGATGACTTTCTTCATGAATTGCTCTAGCAAATGCTTCTTTACCAGTACCTGTTTCACCCAAGATCAAAATTGGAATGCCTTTATTAAGTACCTTACGCACACGGCGAATACCTTGTTGAATAACAGGATCTTGGCCACCTAACACTTCCATTGAGGGATGTTCTGCCCTATTCACATGAGGCTTATTTACTTTCTTTGATATAGCCTTATTAACAAAACGTAAAGGGGCAGATAAATCGATTTTAACTACCTCATCACTTTGTTTACACCGCAGTAAAACCGAGTCCCCTGCAGAATATAAATCACTCACTGAAGCATCAAATAACTGATTAACTGGCACTTCGGTGAAATTTTTGTCTGAGCGTAATTGGTAGGCCTTTGCTGCGGTGCTATTAGCTGCTACCACTTGCCCTTGCTTGTTCACCGCCAACAAACCATTGTGTTTAAAGTCACTGCCTTCATCGGAATTATCGAAGGACAATATCATTGCACCGTTATGCACTTGGCGAAAGTAGTAATTTTCCCGCTCTAGCAATGCACTAATTTTTTGAATGTTTTCTCGCTGTAGATGAACATCACCCATTTTGGTAGCAATCTGAAATAACAACTGAGAAGCTGCTTTTACTTTTTCCGTTGAAACAATCGGCACTCGTTGCACCGCATCAAAATATTGTTTGGGATCAATCCCCAATTCTTTAGCGTAACGTTTAAAAGCCCATTCATCAGGCGGCGAGGTCAATACCTGACCACCTAACACTGAACCCACCTGTCGACCATTCACCATTATAGGTGCCGCCATATCGACTAGACCTGCATGACATTTATAGACCAAGGGTTTGCCAGATTTCCAGGATTTTCGGCCAGCTTTAAGGTCACAGTCATTGCAACGTTCAAGACCCAATTCGCTTTGACGAGTATACATTGTACAGAAGTCAGTGAAATGACTTCCAGAGGTAACCGGCTTTTCGTTATCTACCGTTAAAGTTGCCATGCCTGATAATTCTGAAAAATTATCTTGCAGGCTCTGCCAAAATTTAAGGTCTAAGATTTGATTCAGCTCAGTTTTCATTATGACACTCGCTATTAAAACTATATGGCCTTATTGGCAGGATAGCGGGAGTCCTTTACATGAAATTCGTTTACCTAACTGGCAGAACATACATTTTGAAACTATATGAGCTGATGCTTAATACTACACCGATCAAGAGTAAATTCAAATTAAGACATTAGTATAGAGTTTTAAAAGGAGATTAATTACTTAACAAAAAGCCGTCGGATAACATCAGACGGCTTTTTCTAACGTTTCATTGTACGTTACAATGAAACATTCAATCACAGTGATAAGTTAACTAGTCATCGTTAAAAAGAGATTGACGCGCCAACATGTAATGCTCGAGGTTGACCACCAAAGAAGCGGTATGAGCCAAAGGCATAGTCTGCTCTACTGGCATAGCTTTCATCAGTCAGATTTTCAATTCGTGCAAATAAACGCGTATTATTGCTTAACGCCATTTCGCCTCGAAGTTGTAATAAATCATGCCCTGCATAGTCATGTTCATTGGCCGGGTCTACATAATAATCGCCCATGTGTAACCATTCTAACTCAAGCTTTCTATTATCACTGGGTTGCCAAGCAAGTCGCACATTTGCCAACTGCTCTGGCGCTGTGTCGACCTTATTGCCTTTTACTACGCCGCTACTCGCTCGGTCAAATTCGTACTCATGTTGTCCATAGCTAT
>Ga0209395_1003099_pt1 | contig 20983 bp, 26 predicted proteins | sample GOMGulsemesocosm_3_FD_184635 | JGI IMG/M metagenome (GOLD analysis project Ga0209395, IMG submission 184635) | Methane-oxidizing microbial communities from mesocosms in the Gulf of Mexico - GOM9D Gulf of Mexico (SPAdes) (version 2) | ecosystem: Environmental > Aquatic > Marine > Cold seeps... | reverse complement strand
AGGGTATATATTTAAGGCTTTTTTACCTTTTATAATGAAAATAGTCAGGATAGTAATTACCATAATTGACCATATAATAAAAAATATTTTTTGTGGTTCCATTTTTGAGTAATTACGTACAACGTTTCGCTATGAATAGTACGGGGCAGAAAATCCGCGGATTTTCGTGTCGACACAAGCCAAGAGCTTTTTGTTTTGTTTTTAGTTTGTCGTTTTAAAAAGCCAAATTAAAAGATTTGGCGTTGATTGTAAATATACCCAAACTTTAGATTTTACACACCAAAACCCGTATTATTTATAGGTGTTGTTGTGCGCTGGTTTTCCATTCCAGTACTCTAGCCAATTCAAAGGTTCAGTCAGTTTATGTTTATTTAACTCTAAATGTATTACTCTTCTTTTCTTACCGTTTGTTGTTCTATTCGAAGCGTGTAATGTTAGGGGTTTCATTAACATCACACCACCTTTTTTTACTTCACAGACAAACTCGTTCTCAATATCCCAATCTTTCGAGTCAACACGAACTATTCCATTTGCGTGTGATTTGGGTATTACTTTTAATGCTCCGTTATTGCTGTCCGTATCATCCAAATGTATTCGGATTGTAATTGTGTCCTTCAAAACTTCAATTGGAGGTTGAACTCCATATTGTCCTTTTTTAAAAGTCCAATTCACATAATTTTCCAAATGAGCTTTTTTGTCTACCGAAATGCTCAAATCTTGATGATAAGCAACAAACCAATTTGACTCACTTGGTTTGTCAAAATAGATGGCTTTTGTCAAGAAATATTCAGATTCAGAAAGGTCAGATATTAATTTGGTCAGTTTTGCATTAAAAAGCAAATCAGTTAATTCAGGGATGTTTTTTATTAGCTGTCGAATTGCAAATAAATCTTTCGTCTTTAAAAATGAATTACCTGTTTGTTCAGCATTTTCTAAACAAGTCAAAATTTGGTTTATTTCATTTTCCGAATATAAGTCGGCTAAAACGGAATATCCATTTTCTTCAAGTTCTATTTTGTTCTTTAAGTTGTTCATTTTTAAGATAAATATGAGAATCCAATACAAATCAAAACGATAATTCCGATTATGGTTCTAAGATATTTTTGTTGTTTAGCTTTTCGTGGAAATCCATCTTTTTTAAGTTCCCATGAAAAAATTATTTCAATTAAAGTAGGGAAGGGGTTTAGGATAAAATCTAATATGTGATAACTTTCGTTTGCCTTAATTCGTTTTGCTACTTTATCTTTCTTACTTGCTAAATATTTTGCAGTTTGTATTTTTTTCGGATCTACTTTTCGATTTGTTAATTCATTATTTGCAAGACTAACAGCTTTTATATTCCATTTATCAGGTGCACCAACAATTTTGAGCAATTCGTCCGTATTCCTTTCTTTTATTGGTGGGTTAAATTCCTTTGTCATTTTTTTTTAGCTTGCGCACAACGTTGGTATATGAAACGTAGGGCAGTGGACTTGCACTTTCGTTTCGTTAATGTACTTAGCCAAATATAAATATTTTGCTTTTAATTTTTCTTTTTTGAAACGCAAATTTTATATTTGGCGAAATTTATAAATACAAAAGGGCGTTTGGTTCTCGCCCAAACGCCCTATGTTTTATATACATTGTTGGCGGTAGTTTTTTATTTCATTCAGATAACTATTTGGACCAAGTATTTAATAAATTAGCTACTATAAATATAAGCGATAACAATACCTGTTGCTACAGTAGGTAAAATATCTACTACTCCTGATATAAACATTTCTTTTGGTGGTAGAATTGACCAACCTGAAATAATTAGATAAACAGATACAAAACTCATTCCACCAGTTATTAATCCCCAAATTGTTCCTTTAACAAGCCAGCTTGCTTCTATTCCAAAATAAGGATAAACAAGCACCATAAGTAAGGTGATTAGAAAATACCCAGCTATTATCGGAAGCATTTTTGTGTCTTCTTTCTTCCTTTCAAATTTGTGCATGTTTTTTATTGTCAAAGGCTTCGCTATAAATCTAGCGGCTAATATTCCAATTACATTGTTGACAATAAATCCAAGTAGTAAGCTTATTACAAAATTTAACATAGTTCTAGTTTTTATTTATTAATTTTACTTTCAATTCGAAAGCAAATATATAAATTACTTTCAAAATGAAAGCGAAAAAAGAAAAAAATATTTTTAGGTCAGATTGTCCTATAAGTTCAGCGTTAGATTTATTTGGAGATAAATGGTCGTTATTGATTATTAGAGATTTGGTGTATTTTGGAGAAAGAACGTTTAAAGATTTTTCAAATGCAGACGAGAAAATATCATCAGCTCGTTTATCTGACCGTTTATGTAAACTTGATAGGTTGGGATTACTGATAAAATCTAAGCACCCAACAAATAAAAAAGTCTATCTGTACAGTCTAACAAAAAAAGGAAAAGATTTATTTCCGGTTATAGCCGAATACGTTAGTTGGAGTAATAAATATTTGAATGATCATATAGCTGAGCCAGCAAAACAATTTGCTCAAATGCTTGAAAAGGATAGGGAAGGTACATTAAAACAGTTTATGAGTAAGTAATTACTGCCAACGTTTAGCTATGAATAGTACGTGGCAGAAAATCCGCGGATTTTCGTGTCGGCACAAGCCATAAGCTTTTCGGTTTTGTTTTTAATTTTGTCGTTTTATAAAAGCCAAATTAAAAGATTTGGCGACTTTGTAAATATAAACTTACTTCTCAGATTAAACACCAAAACCCGTATTATTTATAGGTGTTGTTGCCAGTAGTTTTTATTTTACTATTTGTCGATATGTGTTGTCTAATACATAATCGCCAAGCCTTATTCCTTGTATTTTAATTTTTTCAGTTTGTCCAACTCGGTCAGCTCTCGTTATCCATTGATATCCAAAATCAATATCTTTTGCTTGATTAAACCAATCTTGGGGATAAATCTTAATTTTACTTCTTTTGGGGTTTAATATGACAATTGCTGTATTTCCCATACTTTGCTCGGACTCCTCATACATTCCATCAAGATCATTTACTTGAATTATTTCGTCAATTTCTGAAAACGAATTTGGAAAATCGAATTCTATTTCTGTTTGATAAAGATCAAAGTTGTATTCAATAGTATCTATGGGTACAGTGTTGAATAGGTGCGATTTTTTTAATTCAGTCCACTTAATGTTTTTTATTTCAATTGGTTTTAAGTCTGATGAATTATAAAGTTCAATTTTTCTAGAACCTCTTTTCCAGATTAAGAATCTTCCATTATTCAAAGGTTTGACATAACAGTACATATCTATTATTCCAACACAGTTTTTTTTAAAGTTTAAACTGGTCAGGGCTAACTTTTCTCCATTGAGGTTTTTTATTTCTTTCCAAACTAAATTTTCTCCCAAGTTCGGTACTTTACCTTTGAAATACCAAGGTGTCAAATACGTTGAATATTCCTCCAATATATTTTTGGTCGATTTCTCTTTATTTGAGGTAAATATGTTCTTTAAAAAATCGATTATCATTCTTTTGCGTATTACTGGCAACGTTTAGCTATGAATAGTACGTGGCAGAAAATCCGCAGATTTTCGTGTCGACACAAGCCATAAGCTTTTAGATTTTGTTTTTAGTTTGTCGTTTTAAAAAAGCCAAATTAAAAGATTTGGCGATGATTGTAAATATAAAATTACTTCTCGGATTAAGCACCAAAACCGTATTATTTATAGGTGTTGTTGTAGAGTGTTTTTTATATTTCATGTTATCAAAGTTAATGTTTAAATTCTAACATTTTTCTCCTAAGATATAGGAGATTAAATTACAATCAATCAATTTTGCTTTTTTATGTTTATCGTAGTATCCTCTAAAAATAAAGAATAATCCAAGTAATATCATAAATGTGCCACTGCCGATTTCTGTTTTTTTCTTTATTTCAGATTCCCAAATAAAGAAAAACTTACTTTCATTTTCATCAGTCCTCATTTGTGTAATCTCCCCAACTGTTATTTTATCACACCAAGTTTCATGTAGAGTTCTAGAATAGGCCTTATTTTTATAGCTAAAAAAAATGGTAGAATTTTTTAGTTTAATCCTATTACAACTTCCAGAAGTTTTTTTAATTAGAACGTCAATTAAATTTCCATTAGTGAATATTTCTTTTTCTTGATAGTTTACAATTGTAGGTTGTATAAGAAAGCATATCATTGTTAGGCCTGCAATAGATAAAAATGGGGGAGGAAATATTTTTTTCAATTTATGAAGTATTTTTATTTGTCGTCAAATTTATTATTCTCAAGGTAATTTCGCCCTTTAGCTTTGTACAATGAAATTAAGCCTAATAATTGAGAAGGCGTATCAGCTCTAAATTCAGTATTATAATCTTCTGCGTTCCAAATATTGTCTTTTTTATAAATTTCGAAACCCATTTCCTCAATTAAGTTCAATATAGGTGCTTCTGTTTTTTCAGAAAGTGTCAATTTATATTTATCTTCAGTTTTTAAATTATAGTAATAGGGGTAATTTGGATGAGTGAATTTCTTCTCTTCTTCTTCGCTTGGGTTATTTATATCCTCAGGAAGATATTTGTAAATTGTTTTACAATAGAGTTTATTTAATATTGAATATGCACCACTTTTAGAGTTCCCCATATAAGTATATACATCACTTAATAATGGATAATGATTGCTATTGTGGAAAAAACGTCTAAACTCTTCAACAGATTTGTAAATAAGCATCAAGTCTTTAAGATTAACACTTACAAATCGATTATTAGGAAGTTTATCTATCCCGTATTCTATTTGCTCATTTATTTCTTTTGACTCTTTACTCATATTGTTTTCTAATACTCTACAACGTTTAGCTATGAATAGTACGGGGTAGAAAATCCACGGATTTTCGTGTCGGCACAAAGCCAAAGCTTTTAAATTTTGATTTAACTTCGTCGTTTTAAACCCAAATATTATAAGTTTGGCGACTTCGTAAATATACACTTTCCTTAGGAATTACAGACCTGAACCCGTATTATTTATAGGTGTTGTTAATGGCAGTTTTTACTTTCCCAAGTCAAATAAACACAGAAGGAACCTTTTTAAAATTGCTTTTTAGCAGAGCAGAGTGGAGGGCAGGACTATATTATTGTTGCTCGATTTTATATAACGACAAAAGCAAGTAATCTTCATCCCGTGTTAACTGGTTTAATTAAGTTGTTACGGCAATCATCCGAGCAAAATAGCGTTACTAAATACACTTCCTGTGACTAACTGTTGATTGGGCGCTCAAACGACCGACTTTTTGTTGTTGTAAAATTCAATTATCGAATTGGATTCTCCCGACTTTTTGTAAATACCGACCTAAAAAGCAATTTTTAAAATGGAGAATAGCAATGACTAAAATAAGTGAAGACTGCGTAATTTTTGAGGAACTACAAACACTACGATTCCAAAATATAGATAAGGAAAATACAATTGCCTTTAACGTTTAGCTATGAATAGTGCGGGGCAGAAAATCCGCGGATTTTCGTATCGACACAAGCCATAAGCTTTTCGGTTTTGTTTTTATTTTGATGTTTTAAAAGCCAAATTAAAAGATTTGGCGTTGAAAGTAAAGATAAAATTACTTCTCGGATTAAGCACCAAAAACCGTATTATTTATAGGTGTTGTTGGCAGTAGTTTTTAATATTCTAGTTTTTGCCAATTTATTTTCTCCTTTATTTCCTTAAAGGTGTAATCTCCTAATTTAATTATAGCACCAGATTTATCAATATAACCGTATTGATCGCATTTAATTGAAACATGTTGACAATCAGCTTCATTATTATGGGAGTTTGAAATCTTCTGACACTTACTACCGACTATTGCGAATCCTTTGCTAAAATGTGTTGCAAATACAAATTGTGGCTTGATAATTATTTTACCTTTGTCATCCGCATAACCTATTTTTCCGTTTTCACCAACAATTCTAATTCGGTTCTCAGTTAAATCATCTGGAGAAGGTTCACCTGAGTATTTATTATAAACTTCAAATAGGTGTTTTTCATTAATGTCAATTGCTGTCCACCCTTTTTTACCCTTAATTCCAAAAACAGCAAAATTTTTAAATTCAATATTTAATGTCGAATAATATTTATCCGAATCAAGTTTTTTTATAGTATCTCCTTTTTTGTTAATAAAGGAATATTCTACAATATCACCTTTGTATGTTCTTCCGATTTTATATCCAGAATCTGTCCCTTGCGAGAAGAGAGTGTTACTAAAAAGAATTAAAATGATGAGTGCAAGTCTGTTCATAATATGCTTTTGTATTACTGCCAATGATAGCTGTATGTTGCGTTATTTCAATAATGCAATATACAGCGTGTTGTATTTAGTCTTTTTCTTTTCAAAAGTAACTAAATTTCTTCATCCTCATTTAGGATAATGATAAAAACGAAGTAAAAAGAAAATGACGTAGTTTAAAAAAACAGCAAAATAATAAATACAAAAGGACTTCAATTGCTAGGGATAATTATTGAATATATACTTGTATATGGACAGTCATTATAACTAGTTTTAGAATGATAAAAGGAAAAAAACGCTTAACTTAAGGCATTGTCATCCAGTTATTTGAATAGTTTTTTAAGTTGATTTTGTCATTTTTTTTTCCATAACTTTGGTCAAATCATTTACTCGATTCTACTTATACAAATTAACATTTGCAACGCAGAAGTCTCCCAAATGATTTGAGTTATCCAACTCCATTGGCTAACCACCAATACCTTAAGTTAATCCTTTTAAAATCTTTATTTTATCGTTCCAATTGAAGGAGTTTTTCGATTGTTTTTTTAAATTAAATACAACGCTTAGCTATGAATTGTACGGGGCAGAAAATCCGCGGATTTTCGTGTCGACACAAGCCATAAGTTTTTAGATTTTGTTTTTAGTTTGTCGCTTTAAAAAAAGCCAAATTAAAAGATTTGGCGAAAAAGTAAAGATAAAAATACACATCGGATTAAAGACCAAAATCCGTATTATTTATAGGTGTTGTTAGCGAACGTTTTTTAATTCCAATAATGTATTTACAATATTCGATTTAAACTCAAATTTCACGAGTAAATATACGTTTATTTTTAGGTTTTATTACCAGACCAAACATTCATTTTTAGATATTGTATTGTTATGTTTTAGCGTTTATTTATTGTCAAGACTTCTGTACATACTTCGTCACCAATAGCTTTACCACGAATCATTCCAGTGGTGAAATCATTCCCAAATTCAACTGTAATTGTTGGTGAGTTTTCTCCAGAAATAATTGTAATTGAACCTGATACAACTTCCCAAGTAAAAACAGGATTAATTATATTACTATTATAGTCAAAAGACAACGTTTCTCCAGGAGTCACCAAATCAGAACCTGTTACACAACAAATAGTTCCGGAATAATTTGTTGTATTTTCTCCGCAAACTAATTCAGTAATTGGATTTAAATCCTCATCATCACTCGAACAAGAGATTGCAAATGTAAAAAGCACAAATAGTAGTAAATAAATGGTTTGATTTTTCATAATATTTTTCGTTTTTAATTAGACTATACTATATAGATGTTAAAACCTTAAAAAGGTTGCGTCTAAATCTAATTTATTTGGATTATTATCAAATCATGGTCTTCAAGGTGTTTTTTAATGTTTGCTAACGTTTATATAAAGTGTCGTGCGACGCAAGTCGACCGACTGGATTCCCGTCAGGTAATCCACGAGTAAATATACATTTACTTTGGAAATTAATACCCAAGCCTAAGCATGCATTTTATATGTTGTTGTACATAGTTTTTTATTACTCAACAAGACCGATAAACTTTAGGTATTCAATTTCTTGATCATAAATTCTAGTCAACTCTTCTTTAGTTAGTCCAATGTTATCATTTTCGAGAGCAAACTCTATTAATTCATTAGTATTCAATTCAACATCCGATCCTAATTCGTCTTCAGAAATTGGCTTATCAGATATTAATCCAATTTTAGCCATATAACTACCTTCAATTAGGAGTGCGTTTTGAATTAATTCTAATTTAGGCGCTTTTTCTTTGAGTTTCAGAGCGATAAAACAAGCTGCTTCGTTAGAGTCGTATAGTTGATTTCCAGCATTGTTTTGATTAATAAAACAAGTTGGTTCGTTTTTACAACTAAACAGAATAAATAAAGTGAATAGGTGAAAAACATAAGAGAGTTTCATAGTTAGTTTAAATTATGTACAACGTTTAGCTATGAATAGTACGGTGCAGAAAATCCGCCGATTTTCGTATCGTCACAAGCCATAAGCTTTTTGTTTTGTTTTTAATTTTGTCGTTTTAAAAAAGCCAAATTAAAAGATTTGGCGAAAAAGTAAAGATACACAAGCTATCGATTTCACACATCAAAACCCGTATTATTTATAGGTGGTGTTGGCGTTAGTTTTTAGCAAATTTAATTAGAGGGGTTATGTTTCCATTGTCAGCCTCTCTTAATGCTGTTATATAGGTTTTTCTTGTTTCATCTGCCTTAACCATATTTGACTTCTGCCAACTAAAAACTTGTTTTCCGAAAATAGATTCAATAATTATATCAGCCATCATTCTTGAGTGTCTTCCGTTTCCATTGGGAAAACAGTGAATTGCTACAATTCGATGTTTAAATCTAATTGTAATTTCTTCCGGGGAATAGGTTTTATTTTCTATCCAGTATTTGATATCATCAATAAGGTATTTCAATTCTATTCCGATTTTAGTCCAATTTATTCCAATATTTTTGTCTGACTTTCTAAATTCACCTGCCCATTTCCAAACGTCACTGTACATTTTTTTGTGTAAATCTTTTATAAATTTTTCGGTCAATATTTTTTCAGGTTTTAAATTAAGACGAATGGTCCATTCTACTGCTTTTTCAATATTTAACTGTTCAAATTCATCCAGTTCTTTTTGTGTTGTTATTGATTTTATCTTTAGACCTTCTTTTTCGTCTTCATCTAAAGGTGTTTGTCCATCTGTAAATTTTAGATTTAATCCCATAATGACTTTCTCATTTCCCTTTTTATTTCATTTGCCAAATCTATTATTGAATCATTAATTTTGTTATGACTAATTCCTTGGTCCTCTAATTTCATGTTTTGATTGGTCCTTAAAACAATTTTTCGGGCCAATTTTTCAGCCTTTAAGTTTATTAGGTTTTCTATGGTCCCATCTTTAGGAACAAAACCATAGACAAATTGCATGTTCAATGCTTTGCCAACATCCCTTAATTTATGGATGGTTATTTGACCTGTAGCCTCACGTTCTTCAATTTTTTGTATTGCTCCTTTAGTCAAGTTCAGTTTGGACCCTAATTGGTCTCTGGTCATATTAAGAGTAGTTCTAATAGTATTTATCCATCCTTTTTGTGGGGACAGGACCGTTCCAGCTTCTTTAAAATTATAGAGTTTTTGATCCAGTTGTTCTATGAGTAGTTTTTTTTTGTTTCTCATTGGTTAAGTTTTTATACATATATGTATGTAAATTAAAACAAATATATATAGATATGTATAAAAAAACAAATTAAAGGATATGTATGTGTATTCTTTTTTTAATAAAAACATACGTATATGTATGATGTATTGATGATCGAAAGCTCTGATTTAAATTAATGCCAACGTTTAGCTATGAATAGTGCGGGGCAGAAAATCCGCGGATTTTCGTGTCGGCACAAGCTATTAGCTTTTAAGTTTTGTTTTTAGTTTGTCGTTTTAAAAAAGCCAAATTAAAAGATTTGGCGAAAAAGTAAAGATACACTTACGTCCCGAACTACAAACCGAAAACCGTATTATTTATAGGTGTTGTTAGGCTTTGTTTTTATAAATCCAAACAATGAATATCAAAATACCGCTTAATATTATCCAGTTTAAAATCATATCTAAACGATATTTTGGAAGTTTGTGTATCGGATAGTCAATGTCCCATTTACCTGTTTTTGCAAACTGAGTTAGTAAAAGAGGTGTTACTGGAATCCTTTTTACGCGTTTATAGGGAGGTTTAAAAATAAGGCCTCCTAGTCCAGAGTGAGCTTCTTCGCCGCTGTGAAAATACCAAAGATAAGTGTCCATATTGACATCATAGACATCTGAATACTTTTGCATTAATTCGAAAAAGTCATCACCGTCGATTCCAAGATCATCGCAAATATTTGAGTTATTCTGGATTTTAATGTTTCCAGAATACTCTTTGATGAAGTCAATTATTTCTTGTTTACTTTCCAATTTAATAATGCCTAACGTTTAGCTATGAATAGTACGGAGTAGAAAATCCGCGGATTTTCGTATCGACACAAGCCATAAGCTTATTGTTTTTATTTTATTTTTGTCGTTTTAAAATACCAAATTAAAAGTTTTGGCGATATTCGTAAAAGCACACAAACCTCTGAATTAAACACCAAAAACCGTATTATTTATAGGTGTTGTTGGCGACAGTTTTTATTCTGTTTGAGTATTTCCTATATATTTTACCTTATGATGTTCGATATATTTAAAATACCCTTTATCATTTAATTGAGTCTCTGAAAATATTGTATCGATTTCACTATTATTTGTCTCTTCCATTAAATCATTATCATAATTAGACGTTTCAGTACTTCCAAAGCTAAATTCATTTATCCAATTTCCGTACATATCACCGCCCCAACCTCCATCAGCTCCTGTGTAGCCCATTAGAGAGAGATTAATTAATGATAAGCTGTCTTTACTAGTAGTTCCGGCATAGAGATGTGTACAGCAACTTTCATCATCATAAGTAAAAGTAAATAAGTCAAAATTTTCATATTCTTTATATTGATAAAAGCTATATGCACCTGGATAATCAGGAACAAGTGAAATAGAATCATTCATAGCCTTCTTACGATTTGATATAAAAGTTTGAATAAACTTATTTGGGATTTTATTCAATTGATCAGTATCTATATCATTAACATCTATTATTTTAGATAAAGGTGTAGTTTTTGATTTAAGATATTCAATATTGAATTCAGTTAATTCGATTATTGAATCTGTTTCGATGATGGTTTTTTCTGTCTCTATTTCGGCTTTCTCAAGATTCAAATCTTTCGACTCTTTGATGACTTCAGGTTCTAATTGTTTTTTAGGTTCTGATTTACAAGAGTAAAATAGGACTACTGGAATTAGGAATAATAATTTTTTCATATTGTTGCCAACGTTTAGCTATGAATAGTACGTGGCAGAAAATCCGCGGATTTTCGTGTCGACACAAGCCATAAGCTTTTTGTTTTGATTTTAATTTTATCGTTTTAAAAAAGCCAAATTAAAAGATTTGGCGTTGAATGTAAATATACACAAGCCTTCAATATTTAAGACCGAAATACGTATTATTTATAGGTGTTGTTGCCCACAGTTTTTATATTTCATTCAATTCTTTTCTCATTAAGTCAATTATGTCGTCTTTTATGCCTTTCGTAACCATAGCACTAACCTGAAGGTTTTCTTGTTGTTGGTTCATCTTTTCTTGATTATTTACCAGCATATGTTTTGGTAAATCAGACATTATTTGATTTGATTGCTCCATTATCTCATCATACGATTGCTCTAGTAGCTCAAGTTTTTTAAGAATATCTTTACTTGCAATTATTCGGATAGTATTAGTCTCTTGTTTTAGTTTTGTTAATTCTTCATTAGAAGCAAAAGTTAGCTTCTGGATTTTTTTGGACATAACAGTAACAGCAATATTTTCTTTTTTTTTATTGCCCTGAGATGAAGCGTTCAAATAATTCTTGTTGAATTCGTCTATAATTGGAATTAATTCAGCTTGACTTTTTAAAGTAGCTTCGTTTGTAAACTTGTCCAATAGTTTGAAAAAACCTAAATATTGTTCCTTTTTACTTTCATATTGATAGCGTCTTTTACTAAGGTCTAATTGGTGTTCTTTTTTAATTGACTCGGTTTCCTCAACTAATTTTTTATTTGTAGCGCTTAATGCACTTCTTTTTGCTCGCTCTTGAAAATAAGTTTTTACATATAAAACTAAGAGTCCAATAAGTGCAAGTACTAAGTAATTAAGATAAGGTATTAAAAATTCAAGATTCACTTCCATTATTGATCTTTTGTATTGTGGGCAACGTTTAGCTATGAATAGTACGGCGCAGAAAATCTGCGGATTTTCGTGTCGTCACAAGCCATGAGCTTTTAGATTTTGTTTTTACTTTATTCGTTTTAAAAAAGCCAAATTAAAAGGTTTGGCGACTATGTAAATATACAGAAGCTCTGGGATTATACTCCAAAACCCGTATTATTTTATAGGTGTTGTTGCCACACGTTTTTATTCTCTAATTTCAATTATCCTGTAATTTTTGTCAGTCGGATTAAGTGTTTTATTTTGGTCATTTACAATATATTCAGTCGCAAAAACTTTTTGAGTTAATTCAGATAAGTCCATTCTGTTAAGTTCAAGTCGTTTGTCATTCAATATGTAACTACCTTGATAAGTGCAGCTGAAGTCTGCTTTATGCAAAGTTACTGCAAAAGTACCATTTTTATAAAGCCGAAGTTCTCCACTTTTGGGTGTAGATTCAATTTCTATCCAGCCAGATAAGGTTTGTTCAGTCCAAAATTTTCTTTCATCTAGTCTTAATTATTAAGAAATTAGATATTCCGATTGTAAGAGTAATTATAAGAGGGATAAAGTCAAATTTTTCTTTTGTTTTCTTATTTCGAAAAATATCAATAATCGTAATAATTATAAAAGCTAAAAGTAATAATCCACTAAAAAAGATGAAATTTAGATCGTTTAGAAGTCCACTACAATAATCACCAATTGGAATCATTGGTTTTAGAATTAAATATCCTAAAACGACCAAAACTCCGTATTTAATCAGTTTTCTTTTCAATGTATTTCTCTATGTGTGGTAACGTTTAGCTATGAATAGTACGGTGCAGAAAATCCGCGGATTTTCGTGTCGGCACAAGCCATAAGCTTTTTGTTTTGTGTTTTATTTTTGTCGTTTTAAAATGCCAAATTAAAAGATTTGGCGATGATTGTAAATATACACAAGCTTTAGATTTTAAACACCAAAAACCGTATTATTTATAGGTGTTGTTACCTGCTTTTAATATTCTAATACTATTTGTCTTTCAGTCATAACGCTTTGTGCTTGTTTGAAATCAGTTATTCCTTCAGACCATGAGTAATTTTTTTTCATTCCGTGTTTAATAACATTCAATAGTTTTCTTCCTTTCTGTAGACTATTTATTTCATTAACTGAGAGTTGTAAGCTTTTTCCTAAGTCATTAATTATATTTTCAAAGGTATGATCCTCTTCAATCTTTTTATGATTATTAGCATGAATACGTATTGTAATTTCAAAAAGGCCAACCTGATAATATAATTCGTTTGAAATTTCATTATCTATAAAATCACCATATTCAGAAACACATTTTTCATAAAAAACTTTCATTGATGGGCCTGCCATAAATAATCCTACAAAATCAATGTTTTCAGTCTTAGGTTTAGGGTTGATTTCAATTTCACCCTTATTATATAGTACCATTTCAGGAATATTTCCTTTAACTAAGTCTATGAATTTAGGGTAATTTCCGTGTCTTATACTTGCAAATTCTTTATAGAATTTAGTTTCTTCTTTACGTGCTTTCATTATCTTCAAGACGTATCCAAGAACAATTCCAATAATGTATTTTCCCTCTTTCATTCGTAATTGCAGGTAACGTTTAGCTATGAATTTTACGGGGCAGAAAATCCGCGGATTTTCGTGTCGCCACAAGCCATAAGCTTTTTGTTTTGTTTTTTACTTTTGTTGTTTTATAAAAGCCAAATTAAAAGGTTTGGCGACTATGTAAATATACACAAACCTTAAATTTCACACACCAAAACCCGTATTATTTATAGGTTTTGTTAGCAATAGTTTTTATATTTTCACAACCCAATCGATGATGTTATTCAAAGCTATTTGATCAATTTCATATAAACCGTGTAAGGTATTATAGTCTCTATTTTTAATCCAACTGTCATCTCCCTTAATTAAGAAATGATTAAGACCTTCCATTATTTCAACTTGGATGTTTTTGTTTAAATTATATAATAGATTTCTTACATTTTCACAATTCACAATTGAATCTTTAGATCCAGTTATAAACAAGACTGGAACATCTATAGTTTTATAAGTTTGCTCGTATGTAATAACTTGCATTTTATGGTTTTCATCCTCCACTTTAATTTTGTGGTTAAAAAACTTACTGTCTTGTTCTATGGGGGTAGACATTAATATTAAAAAATCCACACCCAACCTTTTTTGATAAGTATTAATTGCAGCATATCCACCAATGCTATGACCGATAATCCCAATTTTTTTTGATTTAAGAAAATCTATTTTTTTAAGGTTTTCAAAAGCATGATTTAAGTCCCTAATATTAATTTTCACATTTTTTTTATACCTGCCCTCAGATTTCCCTACACCTCTATCATCGTATCTATATATAGCTATACCTTTTTTTAAAAGCGTTTCAGCTAAAATATAATGGCAATTTCTTGTGTCTCTTCCTGAGCCTGGTGCAATTATTACTACTTTATTATAATCTCCTTTAGGTGTAATTAAAGTACCACTTAATTGAGTTTTATGATCCATGAAATCGATTTTGTGAAAAATATAATCTGCTGGATTTTGAATAGCTTTTTCATGATCATTCATCTCTTGAGCAATCGTCAGGAAAGATAAAAAAATTAATAAAATTGATATTTGTAGTTTCATTTTGGAAATTATTGCTAACGTTTAGCTATGAATAGTGCGGTGCAGAAAATCCGCGGATTTTCGTGTCGACACAAGCCATAAGCTTTTTGTTTTGTTTTTAGTTTGTCGTTTTAAAAAAGCCAAATTAAAAGATTTGGCGTTACTTGTAAATTTACACAATCCTTTGGATTCAAGACCAAAACCCGTATTATTTTATAGGTGTTGTTGTGCCTCGTTTTTCTTAAGATCAATAATATTAAGTATTAGAGTCAGTTTATTTATACCAATTTTTGAAATGAAGCGGAAACTTAATTCTATAAACACAAATCTAATAACTAATAAGCCAATAAAAAGAGTTGGCAAAAATTCTAGAGCTTTTTCAAATCCATCATTATAAGCTATTAATCCAAATCCAATTAACGGATAGGATAAGAGAATTGAAAACATAATTTTAAAAGCATTATGAATTCGAACTTCTATTATTCCATTTTGGTCTGTAAATTCTCCTGATAATACGCATACTGCTCCACGTCCAATTTCTGATGAGATTAGTTTAAATCCGTTTTCATTTACTTGTCCACGAAATTCTTTTTTAGTCCTTTCAGAAACTAGTGAGTCAGTTATATCTGTATTCGCTTTTAAATTCTGAACAGCAACAGAGTAATCACTTCTCAATTTTGCAGTAAATTTTTTAGAGGGAAATAGTTTCATTCAATTTCAGATAATATTATTAATGAGGCACAACGTTTAGCTATGAATAGTGCGGGGCAGAAAATCCGCGGATTTTCGTGTCGGCACAAGCCATTAGCTTTTTGTTTTGTTTTTAGTTTGTCGTTTTAAAAAGCCAAATTAAAAGATTTGGCGAAAGAATAAATATACACAAACCTTAGGATTAAACACCAAAACCCGTATTATTTTATAGGTGTTGTTAGCAATAGTTATATTTTTATTAGTCTTTCAATTTTCACTCCATACTCTGAGATTATTTTGATGAAATATATTCCTTTTTTTAAATTATTCAATGACACCGTTTTATTTTGAACGACAATTGTTTTTAATAATTGACCATTTGTATTGTATATTTCAGCAGATAAATTGTTTGTCTTGGTTCTAAAATATAGAATGTTTTTTACAGGATTAGGGTAAGTTACTCTTTTAGACGAATACCAATCTAACTCTTCTATTGACAACGTACAATCCAAATCAGAAAATTGAAAATTACATGTAGAAGACATGTTTTCATTGTCTGTAGCCATTCCAAATATTGTCATTCCGTTTAAATCGATATTTAAATCAATCAATTCATTATTTTCAAAATCAATCTCGTACAAAGAATTATTAGCACTTCCGACTATAGTATTAGATTCACATGTGCTAAAAATATTCGAAATCCCTAAAAAATCATTATTTCCATTTGGTAAGCAAAATATATCTATGATATTATTGTTTGAAATATTATAAGCTTTTATAGCCTCTGAATTATAATCTTTAAAAATTAAGTTTCCTTTAAAAAAAGTTAGATCACCAGGTGTGTGAAAACCTATGTTATCAATGAGACTAAGAATTCCTGTTGTTATATCATACTTATATAATTCGTTATTAGTGTTCAATGTATAAAGCTCGTTATTGTTACTACAAACTAAAGATGTATAGATACCACTGTTGACGAGATTTGATAATATTGTAAAACCACCAGTTTGAATATTAATTTCAATGATTTTATTATCACCAGTAACTCCATAAAAAATATCATTAGAAGAAATAGCTATATCAGTAATAAAGTTATTTGAATAATTTATGGTCTTTACTAGACTTAGTGAATTGCCTGAATTAAGTTGAAAAATTTCTTTATTATTATTTATTAAAAATAAATTTTGGCTGTAGTTTTTTGTAAATATTGCAAAGCAGAATAAAATTATCGTGATTTGAGTTTTTTTCATAATTATTGCTAACGTTTAGCTATGAATAGTACGGGGCAGAAAATCCGCGGATTTTCGTATCGACACAAGCCATAAGCTTTTTGTTTTGTTTTTAATTTTGTCGTTTTAAAAAAGCCAAATCAAAAGATTTGGCGACTAAGTAAAGATAAAATTACTTCTCGGATTATACACCAAAAACCGTATTATTTATAGGTGTTGTTAGGCACAGTTTTTATTATCCTTTAGATTTTGTCCACATACTTTTTAGCTTTGACCAAAAGTTTGATTTATTAATTGTCTGTTCGTTTAGTGTCTCAGTATCCTTTACTTTAGAGTCATTGTTATGCGCCTTTACTTTTTCCCAGATGGGGTCTTTCAAACCATATTTATGAACAATGTCTGACCCAATCTGTTTGTAATGCCCTAGGGGAATTTTTCTGTTTTCAAAATCTATTATCCCAATCGATCCAGGTTTGAAATCATCCTTAAAGTTTAAAAGCTTTTCCGCTTGATTATTGTCAATTATTAATTTAAACTGGCTATCTGACCAAGACTTTCTTTTAATTAGTTTTTTTATTAATCCATCTTGAATTTGTATTTCAGGATTAAGAAACATTTTTACTTCATTCAAACTTTTCATTTTATTGATATCAAGCTCTAGTGAAGGAATAGAATTTTCAGAAAGATTTAATTTTTGTAAATTTTTAAGTTGTTCAAGATTTGTAGGGGTTCTAAATAATTTATTATCCCCGAAATCTAATTGTCTTAAACTTGTAAGCCTTCCAATGGTTTTAGAGACTTCAGAGAGTTTATTTGACTTTAGGTTTAGCCACTCAAGTCGGTTTAATTTATTGCAATCAACTTGAAAGTTAGATAAAATATTTTGAGAGAGGTCAAGTCTAATCAAGTTAATTAACTCACCAAATTCATTTGGAATTTTTTGAAGAGAATTATCTCTTAAATCAAAGATTTCCAGTTTATTTAAGGCCCCAATTGTTGGAGGAATTGTATTTAAACTATTTTTTGGAATTAGCAGCCTTGTTAGTTTTACTAAATGACCTATTTCATTGGGTAAACTTTTTATTTTGTTATTTCCCAAGTCTAATACTGTCAATTGCTTAAGAGCGTAAAGTTCCATGGAAATGGATTCAATTTTATTTGAATCAAAATAGGCAACTTTTAGATTTGTTAGTTTTGAAATCTCATCAGGTATTTTAGAAATGTTATTGTTTCTTAAATTAAGATTGGTAAGAAATTCAAGTTCAAAAACTTTAGTAGGAATTTTTTCCAAACCCATTCCAGATAAGTTTAGTAAAGAAGATCTATTCTTTTTTGCACTCTCTATTTTTTCTAATACTTCACTCATCAATTGTGCCTAACGTTTAGCTATGAATAGTGCGGGCAGAAAATCCACGGATTTTCGTGTCGACACAAGCCATAAGCTTTTTGTTTTGTTTTTAATTTTGTCGTTTTATAAAAGCCAAATTAAAAGATTTGGCGATAATGTAAATATATAATTACTACTCGGATTAAACACCAAAACCCGTATTATTTATAGGTGTTGTTAGCCTTTCGTTTTTATTGAATAAAAAATTTACAAGGTTGATTTATAACTCAAAACTCTCTAATTCTTTTTCAATTGAATATAAAGTTTCTAAAGTCTTAGGTTGAAGACGTTTGTATTGAGCAAGCAATAGTTCTGCCATTGTTTTTGCTTCAAAAATTTTTAAATGCATACTTTTATTTGATAAAAGTAAATTATATTTTTCTTCAGTTATAGTAACCTTATTATGACTAATGCCAGAAGGGTCTAATTCAAAAAAATTGAATATGGTTGGATATAGAATTTTAAAATAGTCATATCCCTGGTATTCATTTTCACATGTAGTAATATAAGGGTATTCAAACTCATATAGACGACTAATTTTTGTACGAAGAGCTTTGTTGGAAATAATAGATAATCCTTTTTGTTTGGCTTGATCAAAGTAAGCCCTATGTAGTGTAATCACTCGATCATCAGTAGATATATAATACAATTGATTAATCAAAGAATCGTTTTTCTTTTTTTGATTGTTTAGATTGTATAGAACTGAAGAACTTTGATTAATATACTTTTTATATGTTCGTATATTGAGGTTTATGTCAATAGTATCAAGAACAATATTTTCTCGTATACCTTCTAATATTGTTTTTTCAACGTTTCTTATCTTTTTTCTTTCATTCCAGTTATTGATTTGAAGAGCTAATAAAATACCAATCATAACAAGTAAAACTTCACCAATGGCATAGAGGATGTATTTATTAAATTTATTTTCTGATAACAATTTTTTGCGAATTTTTCTAAAGAATTTAATCATTGGAGAAACAGGTTAGTTTTCCTAAAGATACCATAATAAATTTACTCGAATTTTGAGTAATGAAGGCTAACGTTTAGCTATGAATAGTGCGGTGCAGAAAATCCGCGGATTTTCGTGTCGACACAAGCCATGAGCTTTTCGGTTTTGTTTTTAGTTTGTTGTTTTATTAAAGCCAAATTAAAAGATTTGGCGTTGAATGTAAATATACACAAGCTTTCAATTTTAAACAGCAAAACCGTATTGTTTATAGGTGTTGTTGTAAGTAGTTTTTTTTTAGAAACTTATAGAGCCAATTATAGTTTTATAATTTTGAGACTCAAAATGGGATAACTTTTTGTTAAATACAACCATTTTATCACCACTGTCAATATCAGAGCCATATTCACTAAGGACTTCATTTATTAGTCCTGATATATCTCCATTGGAAGAGAATGAGCCTATTTTTTTATCTTTTTTAAAATCATATTGTTGACAAAGACTAAGTACCCTAACCGTATCTAATGTTTCTTGATTTATAGCAATAAATTGATAATAATATTTGGTATCATTATCACAATATTTACCTCCAGAGTAAGATATAACTCTAATTTTGGTTTGTTCTTTTAACTTAACCATTTCGAAGTTGCAATCTTCAAGTGATTTGTATTCAAAATTGCTTTCAGAACAAGATAAAAAAATCAAGGATAGTAATGATACATACAATAATTTCATATTAATTTAGAATTTAATTTGTTATTTTAAAGGAATTAAAAAACTTGTTTATCGAAATGTTAGCAAGATTTTCTTTTTCAGTTAAGACTGTAAGTGTATATATTTCATTATTGATAACATACTTTTTTGTGTTACAATAAAAATTGCTATTCGGTATGGAAAAATATATTTCACGTCCGGGATATCCTTTATATGATATTTTTTTATTAAAAAAAAGGTTTCCATTTGTCATCTCAATCATATTGTCAGTTCCAAATTGGAGATATTCATCTATCTTATTTTTTTCTATTTTATAGTCAGGATATTTTGAGTGAGTAAAAGTATACCCAAAACTTAATAATTCACTTTTAGAAGTAGAACGAGTTAGTGTCCATGACTTTTTTTCAACATTACCGAAGTCAGGATCTATTAAGGTGTCATTAGATATTTTATAGTTGTCCTCAGGTAATAAAAACTCAACATTTCGTTCTTTATATTCTATAGTAGACCATTCGGTTCTAATAGGTTCTTTTTCAGTATTACTTTGCCCATATGTATTAATATTCAAAAGTAATATTATTAAAAATAGATGATAATGTTTTCTTTTCATTTCTTTTGGTTCAAATTACTTACAACGTTTATATAAAGTGTCGTGCGACGCAAGTCGACCGACTGGATTCCCGTCAGGTAATCCACGAGTAAATATACATTTACTTTGGAAATTAATACCCAAGCCTAAGCATGCATTTTATATGTTGTTGTACATAGTTTTTTATTACTCAACAAGACCGATAAACTTTAGGTATTCAATTTCTTGATCATAAATTCTAGTCAACTCTTCTTTAGTTAGTCCAATGTTATCATTTTCGAGAGCAAACTCTATTAATTCATTAGTATTCAATTCAACATCCGATCCTAATTCGTCTTCAGAAATTGGCTTATCAGATATTAATCCAATTTTAGCCATATAACTACCTTCAATTAGGAGTGCGTTTTGAATTAATTCTAATTTAGGCGCTTTTTCTTTGAGTTTCAGAGCGATAAAACAAGCTGCTTCGTTAGAGTCGTATAGTTGATTTCCAGCATTGTTTTGATTAATAAAACAAGTTGGTTCGTTTTTACAACTAAACAGAATAAATAAAGTGAATAGGTGAAAAACATAAGAGAGTTTCATAGTTAGTTTAAATTATGTACAACGTTTAGCTATGAATAGTGCGGGGCAGAAAATCCACAGATTTTCGTGTCGGCACAAGACAATAGCTTTTAGATTTTGTTTTTAGTTTGTCGTTTTATAAAAGCCAAATTAAAAGATTTGGC
>Ga0209395_1003096_pt1 | contig 20996 bp, 22 predicted proteins | sample GOMGulsemesocosm_3_FD_184635 | JGI IMG/M metagenome (GOLD analysis project Ga0209395, IMG submission 184635) | Methane-oxidizing microbial communities from mesocosms in the Gulf of Mexico - GOM9D Gulf of Mexico (SPAdes) (version 2) | ecosystem: Environmental > Aquatic > Marine > Cold seeps... | reverse complement strand
GGTTGTTGAGCGTACATTTTCTTGGTTAAATAATTTTCGACGACTCGCTAAAGACTTTGAAATTTTACCTGCAACTGCCGAAAATATGATAAGAATTGCCATGATAAAATTAACGGTTGCAAAGTGTGTTTAAAGTTTAACCAAACAGCTTCTAATACTTTTGCCATAGCTGGTATATGGTTAAGGTTAGTCCGTACATAAAACCCTGCAAGGTTTTGTGTATGGCATCTCTTATTAAGATACCACTAAGTTTTATTCTTGTCCCGTTTTTTTATTGACCATGAAAAAAAACAAAAGCCGCTTCCCGAACAAATCCCCTGCTTACTTTTTATTAGTGGACGCTAGAGCGGTAGGAACGATAAATAAATTGATATACCATCTGAAATAGCTGGGTTACGTTATTTCGCGTTGCTCAATAAGCTAACCCAGCCTACGGGCTTCCAGTCGACCATAAAAAGCGTCACAAAATTTGCAAAAAGACGCAAATTTTCCGCCTCTTTTTATAGCGACTGAAGCGGGCGTTATACATTTTGAAATATAAAGGTATTGCATGGATGCCGTGAATCCGTTATTATTTGTAAATGATTATTTCATTTGCAAATAAAGCCACATCAGATTTATATCATGGGAAACCAAGTAGCCGTGTTAGAAAATTACCATCACAAATTCTGGAATCCTCATTACACAAACTTGATGTTCTAAACGCCGTACAAACCCTTGATGATTTACGCTCTCCCCCTGGCAATAGATTAGAACCTCTAACGGGAGGTTATTCTGGATTTCACAGCATCCGAATCAATTCTCAGTGGCGTATTGTGTTTAGATGGGAAGGCTCAAATGCTCATGATGTCGAAATTATTGATTATCATTGATGAGAGAGGTATTAAAATGATTCCATTACATAGAACAGCAACCCACCCAGGCATTATTTTACTTAAAGAATTTATTGAACCAATGGAGGTTACACAAAAGGCTTTAGCCCTTCATGTTGGTATTCCTGTTCAAAGAGTTAATGAAATTGTAAGAGGAAAAAGAGGTGTATCTCCAAATACCGCATGGCTATTTTCAGAAGCATTTAAAACCACGCCTGAATTCTGGTTAAATTTACAAAATACTTATGATTTATCCACTCATAAACCAGACATACATATCCAGCCATTACAGGCAATAAATGTATAAATCGGGTAAGGACTAGCACGTAGGCTGGGTTAGCTTATTGAGCGGAGCGAAATAACGTAACCCAGCTTAATTTACAGCCAAATAACAACCCAAAAAAATCATCGTTCCCACCTCTCCAGCGTGGGAACGATAAAAAGCCGCTTCCTGAATAAACCCCCTGCTTACTTTTTATTAGTGGACGCTAGAGCGGTAGGAACGATAAATAAATTGATATACCATCTGAAATAGCTGGGTTACGTTATTTCGCGTTGCTCAATAAGCTAACCCAGCCTACGGGCTGCTATAACTTAAAAAACGCCGACGAGTTAACATAAGTAACCTCCATTTTTTAGTCTATGATTTTTTCATACCATCTCATTTAAGCACTATTAAATTCTTTTTGCTATGCATTAATAACTGATGTTACGAAGAATAAGTAATACCTTCCTATTTTTAAGTCCTCTCCAAAGGGCATAGATATCTACACGACTTTTTTTCTAAAAATAAACTCATTATAAAGAGAGCTCTCATTCTTAATCAGACTTCCCACCTCTTTGTTTTTAGCTCCTTCTCCCTTGGGGAGAGGTCTGAGGTGAAGGGGCTCTTTTCTTTTATCTTCAACCGCTAAAGCCCATTCTTAATCGATTACCATTCTAAGCGCTGACTGTTCTTTATTTGGAACAATGCAACACCCCTCACCCAACCCTCTCCCCCAGGAGAGGGCTTTAAAAACACTGCGTAACATCAGTTAATAAAATAGAATATGGCGTAATACAGCAAGTTTTTAATGCAATCGGTAAACGAAACAACAAACTAAGAAAGTACCCTAAATTTAAAATACCTTATGAAGTTTTTGAGAAACTGGTAGGTATAAATATTCGACCATTCATGATGACTCAGATTCAGGTACTTTAAGCATGGTTTAATCTAAGGAGGCAATACAGCCTAAAGATTGGTCTTTTAGGTTTTCAGAAATTCTATCCCATACCCCTGCTTGTTTTGCTATTTTTTTGAAATTATCCGAGCGGTTAGTCATTTCTGAGGCAATTAAAATAAGCTCTAGCTCTAAAGGCGGCAAGGCTTTCATTAATGAAACCACCAGTTGATTATTGACTCCATTACAGCCAAAATCCCCTAACGATAAAGCTCTGGAAAATCCATAAAATTGCTGCATCCTATTTTCACAAAGCTGGGCATAACGGGCTTGCTTATGTGGTGTTTTTAAAGATTCGGTAATGGCTAAACAAGTAACAGCCGCATTGTAAAAACTATTTTGTACGCCATGAGAAAAAACAGGGTCTACAAACCCAGCCGCATCGCCAATACAATAATAATTTTCACCACAGGATTGAGTGGTGTAGTAAGAATAATCAGGGCGATAGTTTAATGAATTTTCCATAAAACTGGCATTTTTTAATAAGTCTTTTACATAGGGAAGTTCAGCACAGGTCTGTTTAAAATAGCTTTCTCGCTGCTGTTTATTCATGCCCGATAATCTATCGGTATGCACAATTAAACCCACGCTGGTTTTCTCGCGCAATATAATATGCCACAGCCAGCCATCTTTATGGGAACTGACAAAGGTGACAGGCGCGACAGAATTAAGTTCGGAGGCATTATGGCTTTTACGGTCATAACCGATATAGCGAGAATTTTTAAAATAGCCCCATATAGATAGGAAATTTAAGTCTGAGCTAATTATTTTCTTAGTGCCTAATTGATTGGCAATCATGGCACTGTGACCACTGGCATCAATCACAAAACGGCACTGTATCGTGCCTTCTCTGTTTTCCTCTTCTCTGGTATCTATATAGCGTATAACGGGATTTAAAGAAGAGAGATTAATCTCTTTGACAGCCACCTGATTAAAGACTTGTGCACCTTGGCTTTTGGAATGGTCTAGTAATAAGTTATCAAAAATATCGCGTTCAACTTGTAAGCCTGGACGGGTATAACCGTATTTAGAAAAATCGGTTTGATGTATTTTATTATCCCAAGCGGTAATGGCTCCCGATTTTTTAATAAAGCCCTCTTGCTCTATTTTTTCAGAAACCCCCAGTTGGTCAGCAAATTTCCAAAAATGAGGAATTAAGCTTTCTCCCACTTGGTTTCGAGGAAATTTGCTACGTTCTAATAAAACCACATCAATGCCTGCTTTCGCAAGATGGGTTGCAGAACTACTGCCAGCAGGACCACCGCCTATAATTAGGACGGTACATTTTGAGGGGATATTTTCTTGTTCAGGCATTTTTATAGGCATGATTTTGTAAATAATAAAGTATTTTTTCAGTAATCAATTGACAAAATCTTGACCTATCGGAATATTAAATTTCATTCAGATGGCTGTAATATGAAATTTAAATTCTGACTTTCTGATGGAAGATAGCCACTTTGAGTTTTATATCCATCTTTATATAATACATAAGGTAACTCTCTTTCCCACATATTAGAATACTGAACTGTAAAAGGTGTGATGAAATCTTGCCCCTTAAATGAAAGTCTAGCTACTTCTGGTGTAGAACTTATTGTTAATTTAGTAGAACATCCTGACAATAAAATTGTCAACATAATGAATATTTTCTTCATGTTATTACCTCAATAATATTAATATACTTTATATTTATTCAATAATATGTCAATATTTTTTTTAATTACCTTTTTCATATCTCCTCCAAAAGCTCCTATCTTAAGTTCGCTTTTACTGTCAGCATGAAATTTGATTTTACCTGTTGCTTTATCTATAACTTTTAAATCTGAATGAATCGTGCCTTTACCTGCTCCATATCCTACAAAATACCTTAGAGCCTTATTACCATAGTTAATATCAATATCTAGTTTTAATGATAAAGTACCATTGCTATTGCTTTCTAATTCTGTAAGAATTAATTTATATTTTTTTTCCTCAATAATATTTTTCAGCTTCATTCTAGAATAATTAATCAGTTCTTTTTTTATTTTTTTTGAGTCATTGTTATTTTTTTAAAATCAATTGATATTTCTTCAAGATAAATATTAGGATAATATGTGTGTCCGATATGCTCAGATACTTTATGCATTTTAATATGCGGCTTACCACACCCCTGAATAGTAATAGCAATAAATAATAATAGTATAAATTTTAAATTATTTTTTTTCATTTTATTTTATTTTATTTCCCTTTTTATAATTAAGATGTACGTCTTCCTCTAAGCAATCCTTGTTGAAAGCCATTGCCTTCCTGCCATAAATCGCCCGCTAACAGTGCGACAATTTCCTGCTTGATTTTGAGTTGTCTATCCGACTCAAAAAATAAATTTTCAACTAAATTAGAGCCGTAAAAACGCTCTATTAATAAGTGCATGGTTTTAAATCCTTTTTGATAAAAGGCATCATTGATTTTCTGTAATTCGCTATCGGCTTCAGTACCTGTTAATAAATGTGTATGTAGGGTATCTGCGACAAATTCCGCTGTTTTGACCGCAAATAAAAATCCAGATGAAAAAACGGGGTCTAAAAAGCCGGATGCGTCGCCACAACAAGCAAAACGCTGTCCATAACGCTGTTGATTTTGATAACTAAAGTCCGCTTCAATGCGTATCTCAGATAATACCTCAGCCTTTTCCAATAAACGTTTCATATAAGGCGATGCCTGTATATATTGCTCATATAAAGCCTCTTTTTTTAACAGAGCCGCTGCTTGCTTTTGCACCACTAAGCCAACGCTTAGCCTATTTCCTGTTAACGGAATACACCAAATCCAGCCAATTTTAGATAGAAAAATTTTGATATTACCGTGACTAAATAATTTCTGTGCCTCTGGCGAATTATTTAGTTGATAGTGTTTATATAAGGCAAACTGTCCGAGGTTGTTAATTTTTTGAATGCTTTGCAGCTTTTTACCCATAAGGGCATCCCGCCCTGTGGCATCAATAAAATAACGCGCTTGATAGCTTTGTTTATCGGTTTGAATATCCACTTGTTCACGATGACAATCAACCTGTGTAATGGTTTCATTTTCATGAGCTATCACCCCTTGAGCAACTGCATTATTAAACAGCCGTTGGTCAAATACCGAGCGTTCCACTTGAAAGGTACGGTATTTTCCTTGAAAAGGAAAGTAAGTGGCTCTTCCAGAGGTTTCATCGATAAATTCAGCGCCGCCTTTTTTTAAATTGCCTGCTTCCCAATCAATGCCTAAACGTTTCATGACGGGTTCTGCCATCGGTAACATGGATTCACCGATATGAAAGCGAGGGTGTTCAGATTTTTCAATTAATAAGACGCTATGCCCATATTGAGCCAATAAAGTCGCGGCTGTACTACCAGCAGGGCCTGCCCCTGCAATAATGACATCATAGGATTTATGTTTCATAAAAGAGCCGTTATCCAAGTCGGTGTCCCGCTATTTAAAGGAATGGGGTTATTACTTTTAGTGTCCAAGGCCATCAGTAAAGGAATGACATTCGCCGCAGGCGCGGACGCGGCTAAATTTACCCACTCTGGATTGAAGCTGTCTTTATTAAAGCTCTCTGATAGTTTAGGCAAGCTAATATTAGCAATACTTCCTTCGGCTTGAGTGCTTAAAACCAAGGCACAGGCAAAAGGAATTTTACCAATGGGAGCGGCTAAATATTGTGGCCATATTTCATCATAACAGACTAATAATTGTTCTGTTTGCTCAGACTGCTGCAGTTGCGACCACGCTTCAATCAGTCCCATTGCAAAAGTATCATCCGCCGCCGCAATCGCTGTAGTCGGTGCTTGGCATTGATTTAAAATACTCCAATAGCCCGCCGTGGTGTTATGTACTGAATTATGAAATTGAGTGGGAGAAAGCAGTGCATTATCATCCGGTAATAATCGACACAAGGCATCAGTCACTTGTATTTCACCGCCTAAAGAAGCAAACACCGAAGGCAGTAAGCTTGTTTCGACCTTGGCTTGTTCGCAAGCTAAAGTCGCCGCCGTAATCGCCATTTTAGTGCTTAAACTGGTGCGTCTGCGCATTGCGGCGGGCAACAGTGTTTTATCGACTTCATGACTTAGCAGATTAAAGGCGCTTAATAACTCGGTATCAGAGCAACAAAGCGCAAAAGATTTTATAAACAGAGAATTATGAATCATAGGCCTATGATGACGCTTGCATTGTTACCACCAAAACCAAAGGAATTACTCATGGCAATCGTGAGGGGTTGGTTAAATTGAGGGGTTTTAACCACCTGACAGTGGCAGTCTGAATTGGTTTCTTGTAAGCCAACGGTGCCAGAGATAAATTGCTGTTGTAAACTGAGGCTGGCAATAATGGTTTCTAACGCGCCTGCCGCTCCCAGTGTATGCCCCGTGATACCTTTAGTACCACTGCAAGCCACGCTGTCTGAAAAAATGGTTTCCACGGCAATGCTTTCTACTTGGTCGTTTATTTTCGTGGCGGTAGCGTGTAAGTTCAAATAATCTATATCAGACGGTTTTAACCCCGCCGCGTGTAAGGCATTTTTCATGGCTAATTGCGCCCCTTCGCCTTTAGGATGCGGGGTACTCATGTGATACGCATCAGAGGATTCGCCCACGGCTAAAATTTTAAGATTGCTTTCATTATTGGCATGACATTTTTCTAACAGCAGTAAGCCCGCCGCTTCGCCAATGCTAATGCCTTTTCTATCTTTATCCATCGGTCGACACGGTTCATCAGAGACTAATTCTAAACTATTAAATCCTCTAAGCGTGAGTCGACATAAGGTATCAACCCCTCCCACGAGTACCGCATCACACAGCCCATTGTTAATCAGTTTTTGACCTGCGGCAATCGCTTTAGCCCCCGATGAACAGGCGGTTGAAATAGCAAAACAGATGCCTTGTAATCCGAGTTCTAATTGTAAAAATCGAGCTGTGGCTTGGTAGGCGTGTTGCTTAACAAAGTCAAAATCCTGCGGCATTTTATCGTGTTGCAATAAAGAAGCATAAGCGGATTCCGTTTCATATAAACCTGAAGTGCTCGTGCCAATAATAATTCCAATACGCTGTGTGCCGTATTTTATTTTTGCGGCTTCCAGTTGTTCTCTTACCTTTCCTTCTGGGCAATTCAGTGTGGCTAAGGCCACTTGTGAATTTCGGCTGGCATAGTCATTAAGTGTCTGCTGAATGCTTAGTAATGGCGTTTTAATTTCACCGACATAATTTTTAAAAGGCACGTTAAATAATTCTAAAGGCGCGAGTGCCGTTTCATGTTTAATCAGGGATTGGTATAAAGCTTGATTTCCTAGCCCGCAGACACTGAGAGAGGACATCGCAGTAATGGCAACAGGCGTGGTTAAAGCAAATTTTTTGGGCATAATATTAATATAATGTCTTATGGCTTTATGGATGGACGCGGCTTAATTAAGATGGGGCATAATAAAAACCCTAAAATAATACCCAAAGTAACCACTTTGGCGAGTGTTTGTAAGGTCGAAGTTTGCGCTATTAATAAACAGCCGAACACCAATGCGCTGGTCAACATGGAAGCCGCCATCGCTTGATAGGTTAGGCTGATATTTCCGCTGCGGTTTTCTTGATAAAAAATACCATAATCGACACAAATAGCAACGGCTAATAAAAATCCCACTAAGTGTAAAAAGCTAATCGCTTCCCCTGTCGAAGCCCATAAGGCTAAAATCAATAAGGCTGAAATAACTGCAGGAGACAGGGTTTTTATCGCTAATAGAATACTTTTATAACGCCAGCTTAATAAACACAAAATAAGAGCTAAGCCAGAGAGTAAGGTTATTTCGGCCTGCTTTTGATAATCAATTGCCATGCGGTTAAGTAAATCCCGTTGGCTAAAATATTGGATATGCTCTCTATCTTTTAGCGCGAGTTTTAAGACTTCTGGATTATGTTTACCCAGCCAAATAATCAATAAGGTTTGTTGTGCATTAATAATAAGTTGGTTATTAATTAGAGGTGCAATCGGAGAGCTTAATATTTCTTGTGGCGTTAAAGTATCCACTGAACGGGTATATCTGTCCAAATCGCCTAAGCGTTTAACGGATAATTTCTGCTCTTTTAAAGCTTCTTGCCAATGTATTTGATGTTCTGCGGTCAGTGATTTTACTAAGAACGCTTGGTTTTTTTGTTGTTGCTGTTGTGAAAGTATCCAAGGATACAACCCAAAATAATCATCAAGGGCTTTGCTTTGTTTTAAGTGTTCTAACAGCGGATAAAGTTGCTCAGAATATTGTAAAGCGAGTTCGGGTGTTTTACCGCTAACCAGAATAAAACGTCCCGGCTCCATACTCACTAAGCGTTCACGTATTTTTTTATCATTAATCTTTAAGTAGTCTAATTCGGGAGTCAGTTGCTGCAAATCTTGCATCCATTGTAAATTATCCAGTTTTATAACACTAAAGGCGGATAGAAGAATCACTACAGCGACTAGATACGGTCGGAAGGATTGGCAAAATTTAGACCAAATAATAATGAACTTAAAGGTATTAACTTTTTTCACTTTGCCTGTTATTAAATAAGGGAATAAATAACGGGTTAATAATAAGGAACTGATAATACCTGTGCTGGCATAAATAGCCACTTGCTGGAATCCAGGATAGCCTGAAATACCTAACGCGATATAGCCAATAAGTGTTGTTAGCGCGCCCATCGCAAGGCTTGGGAAAATCGTTTTTATCGATTGTAAGCGGTGTTGCGGTTCGGAGCCTTGAGCGTGTACGATGGCATGAATCGGGTAATCAATACAAATGCCAATTAAAGTCGAGCCAATGGCGATGGTCATACCGTGTACAGAACCAAAGATTAATTGTGTGGTTAATAACGCCACTGAAATAACAAAGAGCAATAGGCTGGACACCCAAAATAACACTTTAAAGGAGCGAAACAGCACTAAAAACAACAGAATTAGAGCGATAGTTGATAACAGACTGACTTGCTGAATATCCGTTTGAATCATCTTTTGCGTGGCGGCGGCAAAAATAGGCACGCCAGTCATCTCTAATGTATAGGCTAAGTTTTTAGTGTTTTCACTAAAGTAGCGTTTGATTTCAGTTTGAATAATCTGCTGCTTTTCAATGTCCATGCCCGAAGGGTCGGTGACTAAAATAAAATTAGCGTAGCGGCCTGTTTGTTGCAACGCTGTTTTTTGAAATTGATTAGCAAAGGATTTAAAGCCATTTAAAGACAGTAATAAAGGGTCTTGAACGGCAATTTTTTTGATAACAGAGGCTTGAGGCGAGAGCAATGCTTGTTTAAGTCCTTCGGCTCTTTTAGACAGTGCGCTTTGAGTAAATATCTGCGCTAATGCTTTTTCAGGCTCGCGGCTGTATAGCTGTGTGGCGTGTTTTGTATACAGTGTGGATAAACTCTTAAGCGTGTTTTTTTGTTCATTGGCGCGCCAGAGACTATTAACCTCTGGAATGGTTTTGATTTTAGCGAGCCATGTTTTAATAAAACGCGGAGCAACCACCTGATTCTGCCCTGCATCAATGGATAAAATATAGCGTCTGGATAAAGTACCTGATTGGATTTCACTGGCTAATAAAATTTCTTCGGCATTCTCACCTGTGATTAAAAAGGCTGACATATCCGTTTTAAACTGCACAGTAAAAAAAGCAAGCCCGATCAAAAGCGGCAGGATAATAATGAAAAATAGCGAAGCAAACGAAGGGCGCATATTAATTAATGAGATTTTAAGGCGTTTAATAACACGTTAAGCTGTTTAAAAGAGGGGCTGTGTTCAGCAGGGCTTAACGCGTAACTTTCCTCATCGCCATCGGGTAGCGTGATACGAATAGAGTGCGCCGCTTGTTCTGGCAGTCCCTGAATCGTGATTTTTAGCCCCTCTCGTTCTATGTCTGGATTTTTTTCTTCCATCAACAGACTCCAATCTTGTGGGCTATTTTTTATAGAGAGCGCATAAAATTGGCGTAAATAGTGACTATCTCCCGTCATCAGCCCTTTAAAAATGATAATACTGGACATCATTGCGTTATTTTCATCAAACTGCATCTGATGAAAAGTATCGGTTGCAGGCTTATGATAATACAGTTGCTCAGCTTCAATCGCCATGATTTCCACAGTCGGCTGCTGTTGCTGTTTCAGCATAATATTAGGCGGTTGAGCATATAAAACCCCAGTCGCTTGCCATGTATCCGAAAATAATCCCATGTCGCGGGTTTCTGTATAGGCAATTTTGGTCGCGGTCTGGGTTTTCATTCGAGCAATCACCGATTCAATGGTATCACTGGCCACAAGCTGGATTGAATACAGAATCATCGCCAGCGTTGTTAGCAGGATAGAACGGGATTTTTTTGAATACATAGGGAAATTAGCTTTCTTGCACATCAAACCAAATGGTTTTGCCATTAATAATCATATTTTTAATGGAATCCCTGACACTGGGAATTTCTTTATGCGGTAAGTCGATGCGGCGAAAGTAAAAATGTCGCCAAATATATTCAGCCACCATCAATACCCCAGAGAGCATGAAAATCATCACGCCGGTATAAATAGCCCACCATTCAATAGGGGCAAATAAAGCGAGCACAATACACGCGATAATATTAAAGGCAAAAAAACTGGTCCACATAATAGTTAAATGCCGACAGTATTGTTGAATCACGGGCGGAATGTCTGGAAATTCAAAGCGCACAAAGCGTTCGATTAAAGGCGGACCTTTAAATAAGGTTTTGCCAAAAAACAGCATTAAACTTAATTGTATGAAAATCGGCATAAATTTAGCGATCACTTCTTGAAAAAAAATCGTTCCAAGTAATAACGCGCACACGATAGCCCATTTTTGTTGTTTTATTTTTTTGTTCTTAGCTTGAATGGCTTGATATAAATAAACACTGGCAATAAGCGTGGGTGCAAACCAGACAATCCCCTGCTTGATGCCTAAGTAAACTAAGTAGGGATAGAATAAGAATAAAGCACTGATAAAAACACTGCGTAGAATGGTTTGCATCAGAACTTATTTGGTTTTATTTTCAGCAATAAACTGAGCTAAAGAATTTAATGAAGCAAAAATATCTTGGTTGCGTTCATCTTCCGAGGTGATTTTTACGCCATATTTACGATCTAATAACACGGCAATTTCTAAAGCATCAATAGAATCTAAACCTAAGCCTTCACCAAATAAAGGCTCATCGGGCATAATCTCTTCAGTGGTAATATCTTCTAAATGTAAACCTTCAATAATTAATGTTTTTAGTTCCGCTATTAATGCGTTCGACATAGTCTATTATCCTAAATTTTAATGGGAGAGCTATCAACTGCTCTATGATTCTTACCTATGATTCTTACCTATGATTCTTACCTATGACTATATATAATACATTAAAAGCATACTAAATAAAGGTGTTGAAAACTCGATTTTCATATAAATGTTCCTTGTCTTTCTTGCTTTTAAACCGTCGGTTCTACGGGGTTAGCTTATTGTCTTTCAAGCTCTGGCTTAGTTTACTAAGTGAAACTAGAAATTGGGTAAGCATCAAACATTAAACTTATGTGAATAAGTTTAGGTAAGTTTTGAAGAACAGAAACAACAGGGTATTTTACCTTAATTTTTTGCATGCTATCGCTGATAGCCATTTAATATAAGTTATTAATTCAGCTGGTCATCCCTGCAAGGTTTTAAGCAGGGATCCATGCTCAACCGTGGATTCCCGATCAACAGACCTCGGGAATGACAGGTTTCATATTTTTTTATATATCAGCGCAGGTAAGCGTAATAAAAACTCAGCAAATAAGCGTATGTGCATCCCTGTTAATAACAGATTATCTCGCCCATATTTGAATTGGCTAATGCCGCCTTCTTCCTTGAGGATATAACGGACAGGGGTTGAAATATTAAGTACAGGAACGCCTGACCAAGCCAAGCGAACCGCCACCTCAGGTTCAAAATCAAAGCGTTTTGCCCAGCGTGTTGACTGCATAACAGCCATTAGCTCTTTAATAGGATAGACGCGCATTCCAAACAAAGAATCCTTAATACCCCAGCCTAAAGTTTCTAAATTAGCCCACCAATTAGATATTTTCCGACCTTTAACACGTAACATCGGCGCGGAAGCATCAAATTCAGGCATCCCTAAAATCATACTGCTGGGGTTTTTCAGTGATAAATCCATAAATTTAGCAATGTAATGGGCGGGGTGTTGGTGGTCTGCATCCAGCGTGAGTACGTGCGTATAGTTATCAACTACCGCCAGCGTTAAACCGTGTAAAATCGCCGCGCCTTTGCCGATATTGTTAGGCAGCTTAATGATTTTCAGCGTCTCTGGATGCTTGGCTTGCAACGGCTTTAATAATTGTTCACTGTTATCATCACTGCCATCAATAATAACCCAGACGGGCAACCATTCATTTAAGGCTTCTTCTACGGTGATTGGCAATAATCTCCCCGTGTTATAGCTGGGAATCATCACAAGATGCGAACTGGATAGCTTATTCATAAGTACCTCTGCGTAAACAATGAGCTGAGGAAAGCTCTTTTAAATAAAGCTGCTCCAGCCGTTGAGTAAATTCTTGAGAACTCTCATTTTCAGCCATCCAAATCGGCTCGGAAACCGTGATGGATATTTTTAATGGAAACGTAGGTTTTCGGTAATAAGGCCAGCCTTTTTCAAAAAATCGAGTATTACTACGGATAAAAACGGGAATCACCGGCGCGCCACTGTGTTTAGCTAATAATGCAACGCCTCCTTTTAAAGGATTGAGCCATTGAGCCTCTGTTTTGGTGCGCGTTCCTTCAGGAAAAATCAATAACCTATCTTGTGCTTGTAAGCGCGAAATAGCCAACTTGAGCATTTGGCTGGTTGAATTATTAGGAATATACCCTGCTAAACGCGCGCCTCCTCCTAAAATGGGATTTTTTAAAATAGAGCCTTTCATAATACAAAGAATATCGGGGATTCTATGCGCTATAAAAATAGCATCCCATAAAGCCGTATGGTTAGGCGCAATAATGGCCGCGCCTTTTTGTTTCGCTAGGATAGAAAGCTGCTCATCCTCTAACTGCAATAAATTGGTTATTTTTAAGTAGCCAATAAAGACCACAAACATCTTTTGCAAAAGATATTGCCCGCAGAGTATCCCTGTTTTTTTGGATAAAAGACTATAGAGCAGCCTAGATAATAAGCTAATGCTAAAGCCAACGACTATCCAATAGAGAAAGCCAAAAATTAATAAAATCCATTCAAGTGTTTCTTTGAAGATTATTTTAAGCATAAGTATTTGATTTATACATGTAGAACATAAGGCTTGAAAAAAAGATAAGTAAGGCACTACTAAACATAATTAAGGAAATATCAAATTTTAGTAGCCACAAAGAACTACACATTTCAAGGCTAATAAGGCTTATCAATAAATAGCGGATATGCTGATTTTTCATCTTTGTGCATAAAAAAGCACCAAATGGCGCACCTATTATAACGACGGGGGCAGCTGCGAACCAATAGTCTTGCACTTGAGAATTAATACCCTCTAAAGTAAAAACTTGTATTAATATACCGAAAAATGAATGAATAGCCATCAAAACCACAGAAGTTGGTGTTGCAATGGTTACATTTATTCTAAAGAGTAGCACTAAAACAGTAAAACAGACCATATCAATACCACTGCCAACCAATCCTGATAATAAACCGCCCGTTATTCCGGTTACTATAAAAATGCTTGCCTCTTTAGCTGTGATATTAGTTATTGTATGGTAACTTTTCTGAAAATCGGTTTGTAAAAAAGCTAAGTTTATCGCTAGGCTAATGGCCATCATAGTAAATAGCATGCGAATAAACTCAGGGGAAATAAAATGAGCAATATGAAGTCCGATTGATAAACCTAAAATACCGCCAATACTTGTCCAGAAAATAGCCTTCCATAATATTGGGATTTTCATACTTAAAATTGTAATAGTTGCTGCGGACATACCTAAACTTTGGATGGCTAATGAAAATATTTTTGCATCTTGAGGTGGAATTTTTAATATTTTAGTAAATATTGGAAAAGCAATTGCACCCCCACCTTCACTTGTTGCGCCAGCAATGATAGAGCCAAAAATCATGGTGACTGATATTTTCCAGTAATGTTGAATAGCCTCCCAGTGCTTGGGGTAGCCATACGCATAAAACACGCTCCAAACAATGATAATAAGCCCTATATTTATTTTAGGGTAAGAATTTTTAGGCAATTTAATAGACAATATACTGACTCTAAAATGTAGATATGTTCACTGCATTTATTGAAGTGAATAAATAATGTGTTTTGGAAAAGTACTGTATGAAACCCTGATAGCCTGACAAAAATAGTATAAACATGGAGAATAAGCATCATTTTAACCGATGAAAAGCCTTCCTGAACGATGTAAGGTGGATTCGCGATAGCAATTCACTCTGTTAACAAATAGAACTTCATAAAGATAAACTCTTTTAAGGTCGGAGCTTGAAGCCTAAATATTCCAGCTCTGTTTGATTTTATTTTTCTTCGGTAAGCTGAATTATTCGATAAGTTCCTTGTTGTTCAAATCCTAAATGCTCTGCTAAATACGGCAATACTGTTTGCATCTCTTTTTTTAGTGTCCAAGGTGGATTGACCACAATCAGACCACTGGCACTCATGCCATACTCTGCGCTATCAGAATACTGCCCTAATTCAAATAACTGCACATTTTTAATCGGACTGGCTTTAATCGCTATTTCTAAGGCATCAATGCGCTCTCTATCCACCACAGGATACCAAAGAACATAAGTTCCCGTTGCAAAGCGTTGGTACAACTGCTGTAAGGTTTGCAGCACTTGTTCATATTCAGTTTTTATCTCATAAGAAGGGTCGATTAATACCACCCCTCGGCGTTGTTGCGGTGGCATTTTTTTAAGGCACTGCGTAAAACCGTCCTCATGCAGTATTTCCACACGCTTATCCCCTTGCATTGCCTCTTTCAGTAAACCAATCTCGGTATTATGTAATTCATATAATTTGAGTTGATCTTGAGGGCGCAATTGTTGTTGTGCAATCTTAGGAGAACCCAGATAATTCAGTAATTCCCCCGTAGGATTCACTTGCTGCATCTGTTCAATATAATCCTGAACCGCAGACGGTAAGTCTGTACGCTGCCAAAGTTTGGCAATGCCTTGTTGATATTCTTGGGTTTTATTCGCTTGCTCACTCTGTAATGAATATCCCCCAGCACCCGCATGGGTATCTAAATACAAAAAAGCTTTCTCTTTTTGCTTCATATAATTCAGTATATGAATAACAACAGTGTGCTTTAAAACATCGGCATAATTGCCTGCATGGTAAGAGTGACGGTAACTGAGCATAATTGAAGGGGGCAATAAAAGGCGATATAAAGGGCTATTATAAAGCAAGTAACCCGTATGGAATTTTGTGTTTTAATTCATCAAGCAGAGCTTGAAGGCAGGCATTCCCAAACCAGAGTTTGGGAATGCGAACAAATACAAAATCTACCTATAACGCGCCTGATGTTTGTAATAAAACAAAAATGCGTTCCGCCATTAATTGATAGCCTGCTTGATTGGGGTGGACAGTATCCGATTTTAAATCCCGTTGGCTTAAAATCTCAGGTAAAACCTCTAATTCAATGGGAACTTGATAGCTTGCTGCCACTTCTGCATACAATGGCGCACTATTCAGTGCAAAAAGATTAAATTTTGGCACGCCTACCATTAATACTTGAATCTTTCTTTCTTGTGCCAGTTGCAGCATTTTTTCGATATTAGCCCGCATGGTTTGCAAAGGTAATTTGCGCAAAATATCATTGGCTCCGTGCATCAAAATTAATAGTTCAGGTTGATGTTTATTCAATAAAGTGGCTAAGCGTTGTAAACCTTCTGCACTGATTTCGCCCGATATACCTGCATTAACCACAGAATGTCCCGTTAATTGGCTTAAAACCTCTGGATAACTTTGCCCTGTCGCCGCTCCTATGCCATAAGTTAAGCTGTCTCCGAAAGCCAAAATCACAGCATTGTCTGATAAAGGTTTTAACTGGGGCTGATTTTCATTACAGCCGAATAACAATACCATCACTAAAAAAGTGAATCTTCGTAGCTTTAATAACACTGTAAGTCCTCGCTATTTAAAATTTCAATGGTTTTACGGTTCACCTTAATAATCCCTTCTTGGCTGAGTTGCTGCAAAGTTCGTGAAAAGGTTTCGGGTCTAATAGAAAGTCGAGAAGCCAGAACCGTTTTTGGAACACTCCAAGCAAAAGTATAAGGAAAGCTGGCATCTTCAGGTAATTCTCGTAATAAAAATTGCACCACTCGAATTTTAGCATTCTGTAAACTAACTTCTTCTATTTCCTGTACTAAACCGTGCAATCTTTGGCTCATTCGGCCTAATATCTTTAAACTGGTTTCAGGAGATTGTGCAAGTAGTTCTCGGAAATGCTGCATTTCGATCCGAATTAAACGACATTCACTGAGTGCTTGCGCACTGACAGGATAATGATTTCCCTGCATAAACATCACCGCTTCCGCAAAGGTTTGCCCTTCCCGAATCAACTCAATCACTTTTTCAGTCCCATCAGGTGCAAGGCGAAATAATTTAATATTTCCTGTTTCCAGAAGATAAAAATACTCCGCCTGTTGCTGCTGACGGAATAAAATCTCGCCTTCTTTTAATTGAATACTTTTTGCAGTGGGCAATACCTGTGCTAATTGCTGAGTATCTAGGCTCGAAAAAAGTACATTCTGGTGTAAACTATCCATTCTTTATATCACTTGACTTATATCAAGGACAGTATAGTTGCTGCTTGATATATTAGCGATTCGTTATATTTTTTCTTAGGGGTTTATCATGTTTTGTTATCAATGCGAACAAACAACACGTTCAGAAAATGGAGATGGCTGTGGATCTGCAGCTGTTGGAGTCTGCGGTAAAGATGCAAGTACATCAGATTTACAAGACTTATTAGTTTATGCTATTCAGGGAATTGCTCAATATGCAAGACGTGCGCGTGACCTCGGCGAGATAGATAATGAAGCAGATGCTTTTATGCTGTACGGTTTATTCACCACGCTAACCAATGTTAATTTCTCAGCGCCTCGCTTTGTTAATTTAATTCATCAAGCGGTAAACCACCGTGAACGCGTACAGTACCTGTATGAAAAAGCGGCGAAATATGAAGGCGTAGAAGTAGAGTCTTTACAAGGGTCTGCGATTTGGACACCTGCCGACACACAAGAAGAATTACAAGCCCAAGCAGAAGCCGCGGCTATTAATAGAGATTCAAATACCGCAGGCGAAGATGTTGTTGGACTGCGCGCTATGATTATTTACGGTCTAAAAGGGGCGGCCGCCTATGCTTACCATGCGTATGTTTTAGGGGGAGAAGACCAAGCAATTTATGCAGGGCTGGAAAAATCTCTGGATTTCTTAGCCACCGATCCTACCGATGCCACGGAATTATTAGCTGCTAATTTAGAAGTAGGAAACATTAATCTAAAAGTAATGGAAGTGCTAGATGCTGCTAATACAGGAAATTTTGGCGCACAAGAACCTCATGAAGCACGCATTACCCCAGTTAAAGGTAAAGCCATTTTAGTGAGTGGACACGATTTAAAAGATTTATCTGAATTACTTGAACAAACCAAAGGTCTGGGCATTAATGTTTATACCCACGGAGAAATGCTACCGGCTCATGCTTACCCTAAATTACGCGCTTACAAACACCTTGTAGGGAACTATGGCGGCGCATGGCAAAATCAACATGAAGATTTTGCAGCCTTTCCAGGGCCTATTCTAATGACCTCAAACTGCTTGATTGAGCCTACCGCCGCTTATAAAAACCGCATTTTTACTGCGGGGCCTGTTGGCTGGCCGGGTGTTCGTCATATTGAGAAATATCAGTTTATGCCTGTGATTCAAGCAGCTAAAGCGTTACCGGGCTTTACAGAATTAGGTGAAGAAAAATATGTGACGGTTGGTTTTGGTCGTCATGCCGTAATGAGCGTTGCTGATAAAGTCATTGGTGCAGTTAAAAGCGGCGATATTCGTCACTTTTTCTTAGTCGGTGGTTGTGATGGTGCGGCTCCAGGCCGTAATTACTATACGGACTTAGCTGAAAATATTCCCAAAGATTGCGTCATCATGACACTGGGTTGTGGTAAATACCGTTTTCACGAAGACGATTTTGGCACTATCGGTGGCATTCCGCGTTTATTGGATATAGGTCAATGTAACGATGCTTACTCTGCGATTCAAATTGCCGTTGCATTAGCCGATGCATTTGATTGTGATGTCAATGAATTACCACTTTCACTGATGATTTCATGGTTTGAACAAAAAGCCGTGGCCGTGTTATTAAGTCTATTAGCCTTAGGTATTAAAGGCATTCATTTAGGGCCAACCTTACCCGCCTTTGTATCACCTGCTGTCTTAGAAATTTTAGTCAAAGAATTTGACCTAAAACCGAATGGCAATGCAATGGATGATTTAAACACTGCGCTAAGTAAAGCCGCTTAAAAACCATCAATCAAAATCAATGGGGATAAGAATACTGTTCCATCTCCATTGAATATTTTCTATTTAACCTGAAACAAGATAAATATGAGCTATAAAATCACTTTATCCACGCAGGATAATAAACAATTCGAATTCACATCCAACACAGAGCAAACCGTACAAGATGCAGCAGAAGCCGCACATATTTACCCGCCGTTTGGCTGTAAATCAGGGTCTTGTGGCGCGTGTTTAGGTACGTGTTCAACGGGTGAGTATCAGCAAGACAGTTACAGCGAAGATGCCTTACCCCCAGAATTAGCGGAAGAAGGCGGAATTTTATTATGCCGCACGCACGCCAAGTCAGACTTACACATCACTCTGCCTTACAGTGCTGACAGCATTCAACACACCTTAGCCGAGCCTCGTTCTGCAAAAATTATTAGCTTAGAAACCATTGCCGCACGTACCTTAAAAGTAGTTTTACAATTACAAGAAGAGCCTGAATTGGGCTTAGCATTTGAATTTGAAGCAGGGCAATTTGTTGAATTAGAAATTCCTGAACTCAAACTGATGCGCGCTTATTCCTTAGCCAATAATAGCAACTGGGAAGGGCGTTTAGAATTTCTGATTCGCTTACAGCCACAAGGAAAATTCTCTGACTTTATTCAACAAGCCAAGCTTGGACAAACGCTGTTAGTTCACGCCGCCTCGGGTGCTTTTGTGCTGAATAAACAAAGTGCACATTCTCGCTGCTTTATTGCAGGCGGCACAGGCCTTGCACCTTTCCTATCCATACTCACACGTATGGCAGAATGGGGCGAAGACCATCCCACGCATTTATTCTTAGGGGTAAATAACGAAGCCGAAATTCTTTGCCAAGAACAACTGGCGACACTGCAACAAAGCTTGCCGCAATTAAGCGTAGAAATCTGCGTCTGGAAACCCGAAGATAACTGGAAAGGCTTTATTGGAACGCCCGTAGACGCTTTTCAGGCTTATTTAGATAAAACAGGTTCAGATAATACCGATGTTTACCTTTGTGGCCCGCCAATACTGGTTGAGTCTGCCACAAAAGCCGCGGTGAATGCAGGCATTCAAGCAAATCATATTTACAGCGAGAAGTTTATTTAATTCTCTTCTGGTGTTTACTCAAAGCCATGTTGGCTTACAAAAAGTATCACCCAACATGGCTTTCTATGATTTGTTAAGAACAAGACAGCGGTAAAATAAAACCTCGTAGGGTATGTATTGCATACCTTTTAGTTATTTCAAAGCGTCTAGGTTGATAACATCCATCTCTATTTGCTCTTGTTTACTTAATCCTTGTTGACTTCTTTTGTCGCTAGTAAATATTCATGCACAAACTCATAAGAAAGATCAGGGTTATCTATCATAATTTTCCCAATGTTAGCTTAGTACTCAATTTGTTTTGGTAAATAGTGACTTTCGGCTTCTATAGACTTAAAAAAGCTGGTACCAATCAGATTCATGTCTTAACCTTGGGCAGCGTACTTTAATTATTTTGTTTTTTATCTGTAAGGAAACCACGAATGATCTTTCATGAACACAAAGCCATATTTTTCCATATTGGTAAGACAGCTGGAACATCAATAGAGGAGATGCTTATGCCTAACCATGGCATGGACCCTTACGAAAGCAATAGAGATCTAATGTTTGGCATGGATAAAGAATTGAATATTTACCTACACCACGCATCTTGTAAAACAATAAAGGATATCGTCAGCCCTTCCATATTTAATGACTACTTTAAATTTTCGATTGTTAGAAACCCTTTCACACGTATGGTCAGCACCTATTATTACACTCTGGATTATCACAAAAAACATTTTGGGGAGTTTAGAGATTTCATTCTGGCACTTCCAGAATTATCAACGCATGCCGGTGTCTTACCTGGTTCTCACTATATATCCCAGACACACTACACGCATATAGATGGCCAGAAGATGATCGATTATATTGGAAAATTTGAGGATCTACCCAGCGTTGTAGAAAACCTCAATCAGAAATTAAATATTGAATGCTCTCTACCAAAGATAAATATCCGCAAGCAAACAGAACGTCTAAAAGATATTAATGAGCTATATGATGATGAAACATTCTCTATTATTCAATCTGTCTATAAAGATGATTTTGATACTTACGCCTATGATATCAATGCACTACCAATAAAGCGTGCTTAACTTCATTTTGTTATGTTTTTTTACGATAATATCCTATTATCGGCTCTTTTAAATTTCAAATGGGTAAGTAATTAGTAGACATCTTTCAGCAGTTCTCAATTTAGGTTTTCTCCTATTTTTGGTATCGGAACTTCCAACCCCTCCAGCATAAATTTTAGTAAGGATGACCAGCTATCAAACTGCATGTAGCGAGTAAGCGCTCTTATATCGTCA
>Ga0209395_1003090_pt1 | contig 21015 bp, 16 predicted proteins | sample GOMGulsemesocosm_3_FD_184635 | JGI IMG/M metagenome (GOLD analysis project Ga0209395, IMG submission 184635) | Methane-oxidizing microbial communities from mesocosms in the Gulf of Mexico - GOM9D Gulf of Mexico (SPAdes) (version 2) | ecosystem: Environmental > Aquatic > Marine > Cold seeps... | reverse complement strand
ACCAGATAAAATTAGGGCGTTGTGCATTCGCGCAACGCCCTTCTTTTATCTGTAAGAGTAACTACGCTACATAAAGATAAAAACTAAATTTAGAAATTAACCTGGAAAAGTAAATATCTCTTTTTTTATAGCTAATTATTATTTTTTAATCATTGCCACGAAGTGGCTCTTAAAGAAACTTGCGTAGCAAATATCTTAATTGATACCTAAATACTTATGCATTTGCACTGATAAACGCCAATTTTTAGCGATACACACATCAACAGCTAGACGTGTTGCTTTTGCTTTTTGACTAATCGGTTGTAAATAAACTAAAGACGGTTGAATATTCATCTCTTCAAGTAAAGCTTCTAGTTCTTCAACATGTTTCATCATCGCAATAGGATGTTTAATTTCATTTGCTCTTAGCATTGCCGATTTTAAAACAGGATAACCACCACGCATATTGATCTTAGGTGATACTGTCACCCACGTTTTTTCAGGCACTTTAATTTCAAAAGTACCACTTGTCTCTAATTGCGTTGAGAAGCCATTTTCATGTAATAATTCACACATTGGATTCAAATCAAACATGCATGGTTCACCGCCAGTGATCACTATATGCTTAGCTTGATAGCCTTTATCTTCAATTAAAGAAATGATTTGCTCTGATGAGCTATCTGCCCATAATTCAGAATCAGCTTTTTTCTCTACGGTTTTTTGTAAATCAACTTTATAAACATCAGATGCCTCCCAAGTTTGTTTGGTATCACACCAAGAACAACCTACAGGGCAGCCCTGCAAACGGATAAAAATTGAAGGTGTACCTGTAAAGCTAGCTTCACCTTGGATAGTTTCGAATATTTCATTGATCTTGTACAAAAGGGTTTCGCTCTCGATATAAACTAAAATTGTCATTACCAAAGCGTAGGTGTAGAATATTGCGCCCTGACAAAAACATCTATTATACGAGAGTCTGAGAAATATGTCGCAAAAAGTTGTTGTTATTTATTCCGGTGGAATGGATTCATATACCGTATTGAACAAAGCCCTAAGAGATGGCTATGAAGTTTATGCATTATCGTTCGATTATGGACAGCGACATGTTAAAGAACTTGATGTGGCTGCAGTTGCCTGTAAAGGCTTGGATGTTCATCATAAAATAGTTGATATTTCAGCTATAAATCAAATCATTGGCGGTTCATCTTTGACTGATGATATTGAGGTGCCTGAAGGTCATTACGAAGCTGAAAATATGAAAAGTACCATAGTACCTAATCGTAATATGATTTTACTGTCATTGGCTGTTGGCTATGCTGTATCGCTTAAGGCATGTAAAGTTTATTATGGCGCGCATTCTGGTGATCATGCCATTTACCCTGATTGTCGCCCTGAGTTTGTTAAAAAAATGGATGATGTTTGCCGTATTGCTAACTATGATGAAGTTGAAATTGTCAGTCCTTATCTTAAAAATAGCAAAATAGACATCTTAACTGATGGCCTAAAAATGAATTTAGACTATAGCCAAACCTGGACTTGTTATAATGGTCGTGAAAAAGCATGTGGTAAGTGTGGCGCTTGCCAAGAAAGATTAGAGGCATTTGAGTTAAATAATGTGATTGATCCCATAGCATACGAAATATAAACACACCCAGCCTAGTTTGATTTAGATCATAGCTAAAAACCTATGATCTAAATATTAAACTCACTTAAGAAACGTTCACTAGTATGCCAATTTTTTTATGCTAAATTTATACTATCTTCTAAGTATATTTTGGTTTCAATGTTTATTATCTCTCTTTCTAAATTAAAGTTATTAATATTTCCCAGTATCATGGTATTTGTTTTAATTTACCTAAGGATTCAGCATGGAGTTTTACTTTTCCATACAATAGTTGAATTGTTTTCTGTATTTGTAGGTATATTAATGCTTGTTATCGTACTTAATACACAGCACTTTATACGAAATGATTTTTTAATTTATTTAGGCATTGGCTATTTTGCAATTGCTATTTTAGATTCTTTTCATGCTTTTACGATAAAAGGAATGCCATTTTTTGAAATTAGCACTGCAGCAATAACTATTCACTTCTGGATTTACACTCGATTACTTGAAGGTATCTTATTGCTTTCAAGCCCCATATTTTTAACCAAAAAACTGAATATCAAATATATGTTGATTATAACTGGGTTTATAACTTCAACGGTTACGTGGTTAGCCTTTAATTTTGAACAACCCACATTTATAGATTCCAACGGTTTAACACCACTGAAAGTTTACTCTGAATACTTAATAATAACCTTATTGATACTCACTATTGCACTATATTATTCAAATCGTATTCTATTAACTAAAAAAGTCATCACTTATTTGTATTCGTCTTTGATACTCACAATAATTGCTGAAGCATGCTTTACCTTTTACACAAACTTTTCAGGTATCGCCTTTGTCGTTGGCCATATCTTCAAGCTTTTATCTGTTTGTATGGTCTATCAAGCGATTGTTCAAACAACGCTAAAAGAACCTTTCACTTTATTAACAAAAACCTCAAATAGTTATGATGCAATTCCCCATCCTGCAATTTTAATTGACAGTAATGGTGATATATCTCAGCTAAATCAATCCGCATTAAAAGCGATTGATATACCTTTAACTCATGTTATTCATCAGCCTATTCACGCGATATTTCACCCAAACAACTTATCACCAAATCTATGCCCTATTTGTGATTCTATCAATGAACATAAAATAATTTTAAACCAAGAATATTATTATCCACAATTTAAAAAATGGTATCTAATTACATTAACATCCATTGATAAAAATGACGTCACTAGCTCGATGGTCCACACCTTAACTGATATTTCACAAAGAAAGCAGCAAGAAAACGAATTAATCATACACAAAGAAAACTTAGAACAGTCAGTGAAAGATAGAACGATTGAATTAGAAAACTCAATTGAAAAATTAAAGCAAACACAAAAACAATTAATTGAATCCGAAAAAATGGCATCTTTAGGCGGATTAGTTGCTGGGATCGCCCATGAAATAAATACACCTATTGGCATTGGTGTTACCGCAGCATCTCACTTGGCTTCTGATACTCAAAAAATTGAGGTTTTATTTAATAATAAAACTTTAACAAGTAATAACCTAAATGAATATTTAAGCAGTGCCACAGCCTGCTCTGATTTAATATTATCGAACCTTACACGCGCTGATGATTTGATTCATAGCTTCAAGCAAGTTGCAGTAGATCAAACATCCGAAGAAATTAGAAAATTTAATATTAAAAATTATGTCAATGAAATATTGAGAAGTTTGCGGCATAAATTAAACAAATCTCATATAACCGTGTCTATAAATTGTAGAGACAATTTAGTTATCGAGTCTTCACCAAGTAGTGTGTCACAAATAATTACAAACTTAATCATTAATGCCATTACTCATGGATATGAGCTTACAAATAGTGGTGAAATTATTATAAACATATCAGAAGAAAATCAATTGATCACATTAAAAATTCAAGACTCAGGCTGTGGGATAGAAAATAAAAATATATCAAAGTTATTTGAACCCTTTTTTACAACAAAAAGAGGACAAGGAGGAAGCGGATTAGGGCTTAATATTGTATATAACTTAGTGACACAATCTTTAAAAGGCACGATAGAATGTGAAAGTAAGCTTGGAAGTGGTACTACATTTACTATCCACTTCCCATGCAAAGTAATTGATCACTAAGATAATTTACTTTGTATTTAAAACATCCTGAATTTGAGTGATTTGCTCAGGCGTTAATTCTACATCTGTCAGTAAGGATCTTATCAAGTTAAACTCTGAATTTTCATCAGTTCCTCCAAAGTCAAGTTTTATAACTTTCACCAGTCCATCATGGTGCTCATCATCCGAATAATTAATTCTAATCTCTTTATGAAGCTCAACTAATTCATCTGAATCGCCGTTAACAATCACCATTTTTTTTGAGTTATCTTTCATCACTTTGAACATATGAGTCGATGAACCATCATGATCGAAGTTAACTATTTGCATATCATCCGTATCTAAATGCATATTTGAAATTATATTTTTAATCTTACTTTGCATTTCTTTCGGTAACTTATCTAACTTAGAATAGAATTCATCTGATTCTAAGTCATCACTATCAAATTTTATAACATGTGATTTACCATCTTTTTTGATCTGAATATCAAATTCTGCTTCTTTTTGATATTCAATAATCACAGTCTCTTTCGCTTGAGATAAAGCTGAAAATGCTAATATCACACCAGCTAAAGTAAACTTATTTAATTGAAACATATTATTCTCCTATTATTAAATTAATTAGTTTCAATTGATATATAGAAAGTTTCATGCCAAATATATTTTCAGATAAAAATCATGCAGTTAAGATATATTTATAAAGAAACCCTAGAATAAGTTCCTGATATGAGGAAGCGCTCTACTGATATCAGTAGTTTAAAATTGAAGTATAAATGGTGTATGTTATTCACTAATATTTTGTTGTTGATATTTCAATTAGTTATAAAATAAATATTACTCCCAAGTAATGGTACAAATTTTGATAAAACTAATATATCTCAGGTTCTTTTTAAAAATGATAGCAAGTGAATAAGGTTAAACAATGACAATTAGAAACACATTACTCATTGGTATAAGCGGTATATTTTTAGTGATGGCGACTTGCCAAATTGCTTTAGTTTATTATTTTAAAGATAAAATTGAACATGAGATATCTGAAAATTCAAACACTCTCAGCCGTATTGTATTACATCAAGCATCAGAAGAAATAAAAGAAAAGATAATCCACCTAAGAACAAACTCTGAATCTCATCATGCTTTTGAATATGATTTTCAAGTGATAGATAGTGATAAGGGAGAGCAACTTATTGATGAAATAAAAAAGATATCACCACAAAGCAATACTATAAAAACTGTAAAAGTAATGGAGGAAGTTGACTCTATTATATTTGACTTAACCGACAAATCATCCCCAAAACAACTCATAAAAAAAACACAAACCCGAAGTTTGATCAAAAATAATAGCTTTGCAGAGTTTTCTCAATTAATACTTTGGACAATTGTACTCTCCAGCTTAGTCGCTATTGGACTTGCAGTTATGTTTGCCCATAAAGTGACAGCTCCAATTACTCATTTAATTCAAGGTTTTACACTTTTAGATAAAGGACAGTTAGGTACCCAAGTAGCAGCTAATGCTGTAGGTGAAATGAAAACTTGTATCTCTCAATTCAATGAAATGAGTCGTAAGCTATTGATACTTAATGAAAGCGAAAAGAAATCAGAGCAGTATAAACAAATGGCTGAACTTGGAGAACTAAGTAAGGGCATAGCACATGCGCTAAGAAACCCTATTCATACTTTAGGCCTAACATTGGAGCAGTTTTGGCAAGCTGAACCTGATTTCAGAGAAAAACTAAAAAATATTGCAATAAATAAAATGGTTCACATAAATAAAAATATCACAGCCCTTTTAAGCTTAAGTCAAACTTCTGTAAATAGAAGCAAAAAGATACCACTTAAAGCAGTGATACAAGACATTTTACTAGAATTAAGCCATGAAAAAGTAAAAATTTATTTAGAACAATCTCAGGAAGTTACTGTGAAAGGTGTTGAGTCTGAACTCAGATCAATACTACATACTGTTATTGTCAATGCAGTAGAAGCGAGTCCTACAAATGACAGTATCAATATAAAAGTTATTCAATCACTCAATTCAATTGAAGTTAACGTCAAAGATCATGGCACTGGTTTTGATAATAAGATAATTAATCATATTTTTGAACCGCATATCACAAGTAAAGCTGATGGCGCTGGCATGGGCCTATATTTAGCAAATAGAATGGTACAACTATATTATCAAGGAAGTATTACCGTTATAAATAATGAAATTCAAGGTGCGACCGTTTCAATTAATTTAACAGCAAATAATGAGAACAATAAATGAAACATATTTTATTAGTCGAAGATGACTTAGCACAAAATGAGTTGATCAAAGCGATGTTAGAAGCTGATAATTATTATGTTTATCCAGCAACTTGCGTTGAAGAAGCAATTATATTATTAAAGAAAAACCATGAAATAGAGTTAGTTTTCACTGATTGGAAGTTAGGGAATTTAAGTGGTTTAGATTTACTAAATTATATAAGAAACCAAAAACGCGAAGTAGGCGTTGTTGTTGCAACCGCATATGGCTCAATTGAACATGCAGCTTTAGCAATAGAGAAAGGAGCTGATGATTATTTAAGTAAGCCTTTTCAACGACAAGAGCTATTATTAGCACTTGCAAAAGCAGATAAATCGAGTCAGTTACGAAATAAAAATAGACAACTAAATCACCAGCTTAGCGAGCAAAATATATTAATTGATTTAATTGGTCATGCACCTTGTATGCAAAAAGTTTTCAATAGAATAGAAAAAGTAAGTGCAACATCTGCAACAGTTTTAATCAGTGGTGAAAGTGGAACAGGAAAAGAGCTAGCTGCTCGTGCGCTACATCAACTATCAAATAGGAATTCACACGCTTTTATAGCCGTTAACTGTGGCGCCATTCCAGAAAACATTGCTGAGTCTGAGTTATTTGGTAGTAGAAAAGGCGCATTTACTGGTGCTATACAAGATAAAATTGGAAAGTTTGAGGCTGCAAGTAAAGGAACTATATTTCTAGATGAAGTTGCCGAGTTAAGCCTACCAATTCAAGCTAAATTACTTAGATTACTACAAGAAGGTGCCGTTACTCCTTTAGGTTGCAATGATGAAATAAAACTCGACTTAAGAGTTATAGCTGCGAGTCATCAAAACTTAAAAAAAATGGTGTCAGATGGCTTATTTAGAGAAGATTTATATTATCGATTGAATGTTGTTCCACTGCATATGCCCTCTTTAAGGGAACGACAAGAAGATATACCGCGACTTGTTCAGCACTTTATAACTTCATTTTCTACAAGATATCAATCCGATGTGATCTCTTTATCAAACAATGTATTAAAAAAACTCATTTCATATTCGTGGCCAGGTAATGTGAGACAATTGGCTAATACCATCGAACGTTATGTATTACTACAGGATGAAGAAGAGTTAATACTAAGCCTCGAAATTGAGAAAAAGCCTCATGATACTTTCACTTTACCGGAACAAGGTATTATCTGGACTGAATTTGAAAAAGATATTCTGCTTCAAGCATTAAATAGATATTCAGGGAATAAAACACAGGCAGCTAAAATTTTAGGCGTAAGTTACAAACAATTCCTGTACCGATTAGAAAAACACAGTGTTATTTAATTAAAGTTTCAAATAAAGGTAAAATCACACTAAATTCCCAGAGAAATACATACAAAAAACCTTTAGACTATAGCCAGTGGAAAATAATTTCTTATTTGGTAGTAAAGTCATTGAATAAACATCATCTTATAAAAATAAAAGACTGGATTTTTGATCCGAGCACTAAATCACTATTAAAGGATGATGGCAGTGATGAATCGGTAACGCTTGAAAATAAACAGTGCCTACTATTACAGTTTTTAATCGAAAACCATTCTCAAGTTGTTAACCGAGATCAACTCATAGAAACTGTTTGGTTTGGCAGAATTGTTGAAGAGCTTACAATCAATGCTGTTGTTTCACGGTTAAGAAAAGTACTTGGCGGTGAAAAAAATGAATATATTAAAACACACCCAAAAATAGGCTATTCATTAGTATGTGAAGTTAAGTTCATCGAACAAGAAATTGTAGAGCCTGAAACAATAAAGATATCACTACCAGAATCTCCCGATAATGACTTTACTCATAAAGCTCGTTATTCTAAAAACGCTATAATTTCTATGGGACTCAGTTTTATTTTGCTTTTAGTTTTCTTTGTTATTTATCAAAATCAAAAAGTAGAAAACAAGCAGTCTACAAACTTTAGTATGTCAAATAAAGAAACTCCACTTCCTTTAACATATCAAGAAGGCTGGGAGTTAAGTGCAGACCTATCACCTGATAGTAAGTTACTTGCATTTGTACACAAAACAAATGCAGATTCAAATATGCAAGTCATGGTTAAAAATATTAATACAAATAAAATAATTGCCATAGACAATAATAATTACACGACCTCCCCTCAATGGTCTCAAGATGGTAAAACTCTTTATTATCAAGATCATATTGATGGAAAATGTCTTATTAAGAGTACATACATTGAGAAGGACTTTAGTTTTAAGCAAAGCAAGTTAATTACAAGTTGTGGGAACGTTTTAAGTATGAGCCCTTTAGCTATCAATGAAAATTGGTTATTTTTTTCATTTAAACAAAGTGATACTGAACCTTATGTTATTAAAAGATTTAACTTGGTAACAAAACAAGAAGAGATATTAACTGCGCCTCCAGTAAAGCACTATGGTGATTATAGCTTAAGTATTGATAGCAGTGGTCGTAAGTTGGCTTTTATCAGATCAATTACCAGCTCTAAACATGAATTAATGTATTTAGATTTAGTTACAGGTGAAGTTAAATTTTTAACCCGATTTAGTCATTTACCATATCAAATAGATTGGACACTTAAAGGAGATTCAGTCATCTTTATTAATGCCAACTATACATTAAGTTCTATTAATATTGATTCTCTTAAAACTGAATCTTTATATCAATCCACCGAACAAATTCTAGCGCCTAAAATCATTTCAGATAGTGAACTGTTACTTATTATAGGTAACTTTTATACAACAAATATTAATCAACTTGATTTAACGAATAACGATGCTTCGTTTTCAACTTTAATATCATCCAGTTTTAATGACTATGGAGCAACACAAGCGGAAGATGATGTCGATACAGTTGCATTTATATCAAACAGAACAGGTAAAAATCAGCTGTGGATTTCCGATAAAAATGATTTATTTCAACTCACTCACTTTAAAGAAACTCATTTATTATCTGATTTAAAATTGTCTTTTGATGGTTCTCAATTATTATTTACTAAGAACTATCAGCTTTATTCAATAGATATTAAGTCAAAAGAAATTACAGAGCTTACAAAAAAGAATGAAAACATAAAAAACCCTATTTGGTTATGTTCCAGTAAGAATTCTCTTTTAACTATATTTCATAGTAAAGGCGAATCTAATTTATATTTAATAAACACACAAAATTCAACAAGAAAAAAACTGCATTCATCTATTAACTCAGTGAAAGCAGACTGTAAAAGTAATCAATATTATGTCAGTAAAACAGGTGTTGATCCCATTTTCAAATTAACTAAAAGTTGGCAAATAGAAGATGATTCATATCAAAGTTTAAATACCTACTTTACAGATTCATCTGAATGGGAAGTTTACAACCACCACCTTTATTACACAAAAAATAATAAGTTTTATAAACTAAACCTAATAGATAAAAAACAAACTGAATTATTAAAAGGTGAGTCAGTTGTTGGCAGGTTTAGCTTTTCAAATCAAAGATTAATCTTTACTCAAAGAATTTTAAATAATACCTATATCGCTAAGATGAAAATAAAGACCAACTTATAAAATAGCAAAAACAATATTTTCACAATGTAATTTTTTTTATTTAAATCATTATTTTACTAAAATTAAATATAATAACTACATAGGTATTTTTATGAAAAACAAACTAAAATTAATGGCTACTTTAATATCAGCAGTAGTATGTATCCCATTAGTTGCACAAGCAGAACAATTAATAGATACAAAGAACCTCGACAAGCAAATAAATAACAAAAATACAGGAACTATAACTATTAAAGCTTGTGCCCCTTACCCTATTTGTAAAGCTGGAACTCAGGGAGCTGATACTAAACCGACTAAAGATAAACCTAAAAAGAAATCAAGTTAATCTGTGATTAATAAAATTAAGATGGAGAAACCATGAAAATATGTACTAAAAATCATCATCATTGGTCTCTCCTTGATTCTTTACCTCATGATAAAAATGGTTCAGGTAAGTTCAAATGTGCCGGCTGCGCCTATGAGAAAGGTTTTAAAGCGGGTGAGAATAAAGAAGAATCTCTTAATATAGATTTAGATACATTGCATGAAAGTCAATCAACTAGCACACAAAACAAGAGTCCTCATGCTGCTTTTGCACAAGGTTATTTTGATGGTGTAAGTAATTCTTAATAACTGTAACAATCTCACTTTACAGATTTAATCTACCAAGCCTACATACAATAAACATATTATCTAAACTTATCTGACCTTATTATGATTAGGATCATTTACTATCGACTTATTTTTGCTTTAGAATGCAATTAAATGCTTGATATATATATAAAGGTAATCAAATGACGGGTACAAACATTCAGCTAATTTCACTGATAAATACACAAGGTGAATACACTTATGTTAATTCTGATTACTGCCAAAACCTAGGTTATACTCAAGATGAACTATTAGGTAAAAATAGTCGCGATTTAGATTCTACTGATATGCCGGTTTCAGTAAAAGAAGAAGTCAAAGCCACTTTAGCAAAGGGATTTTCATGGCAAGGTATATTATGTAAAACAGCTAAAAATGGCTCTAAATGCTGGATTAATACTTTTATTACCCCGCAATTTGAAAATGGTAAAATCATTGGCCATCAGGCGATAAGCACAATTGCAACCGATCAAATGATAAAGCGGGCAAATAAAGTATATGGTAATTTAAATGGCAAACCACTCACTTTTGAATTTACTCGCTCACATCGCTTTGCTTTATTGGTTATTCTTAGTTTAATTTCTCAAGTTCTTATTTTTACTTACCTTGATTTTACAGCTTCGCTTATTGCTGGTATTTCAGCAATTACACCTATCATTGTTTTTTGGCAAGATATTATTCCTATGGCCCAAAAAGCACAAAAAATGCAATCCACTTTTGATAGTGTTAGTCGACAAGTTTATTTTGGCAAGGGCACGGCAAGTGTATTTGACTTCAACATGAGCTTATTGAAAACAAAAATAAAAGCGATATTAGAGCGTACTCTAGATGCAACTAAGCCTATATCAGACATTATCAATAAGGTGCATCAAGGTACTGAACAAACCCGCACTAACCTAGTGACTCAGCAGAAGGAGCTTACTGAGGTTAGCTCGGCTATGGCACAAATGATTACTTCTACACAAGAAATTGCGCAAAATAGCATTTCGACGTCAGATGAAATAAGTACCACTTATAATTTATGTGAACAAGCACAAAATGGTATTAATACAACAACAATTGAAATCAAACAATTAGCAGATGAAGTTGAACAAGCATCTTCTGCCGCCGACAAGCTAAATAACGAAGCCCAAAATGTTGGTAAATTAATGACAGATATTCAATCAATTGCAGATCAAACTAATCTGCTAGCTTTAAATGCAGCAATAGAAGCAGCCAGAGCGGGTGAACACGGCCGTGGTTTTGCTGTTGTAGCTGATGAAGTAAGAAACTTATCATCTCGTACACAAGAAACTGCCGTGCATGTTCATACAAGTTTATCTGAAATGCTTGCTACAATTAATGACTGGTTAGTTATGATGAAAAAGAATAAAGAGAATGCTGATAACTGTGTCGCACAAGCTGAAAACTCAGATCAGGCAATTGCAATTATTCATCAAAAAATGCAACAGCTATCAGGATTATCAATGCAAATAGCGACAGCTGCAGAAGAGCAAAGCGCTGTTTCAAGTGAAATAAATAATCATGTTATTGAAATAAAACAAACATCAGAGCTTAATTGGCAGCAAACTGAAGATGTTGCAACTCAAATGGATCAATTGCAGCAAGACATTGAGACTATTAGTAATTTAGCTAATACATTTATCCCACAAAGAAAATAAGGCAAAGTTATGACTGGCACAACTATGATTGTTTTAATTGTATTTATCTCTGTTGGCTTTGGTGTGATGTACGATATGTATAAAAAACATTTAGAATTCAAGGAGAAAACATTTAACTTAAGCCAGAAGAATGATAAGAAAAATGAATCATTAGAACAAAAAGTCACAACTTTAGAGCACCGAATACAAGTGCTTGAAAAGATTGTGACTGATGAAGGTTATTCTGTTCAAAAAGATATCAATAATTTATAAAACTTAACGTCTGTTAAGTTTTATATTGGTAAACCAAGGCTTTTAAACTTCGGTCGTCATCTAATTCAACAAAATTAGGAGCTGGTTTAAGGCGCTGTTTAAAGTTAAAGTTTTCCCCTGCATGCTCTGATATTAAATCCTTGAATGCTTTCAGGCTTAATTCAGGGCTGTTTGCACATAACAATAGCTGGGCGTTCTCGGTCAATATCTCAGGCAATCTTCGTAATATCTTTTGATAATCCTTTGTAAGCACAAAACTCCCCTTTTGAAAGCTAGGCGGATCAACAACAACCAAATCAAATGGCCCTAACTTCTTTAACTTTCCAAAAGACTTTAAAATATCGTGAGGGTAAAAGCTGACATTACGTGTATAACCATTTAATTCATGGTTTATTTTACCAGTACGTAAAACACCTTTATTCATATCCATATTAACCACTTGTTTAGCGCCTCCAGCCATCGCAGCTAAAGAGAACCCACAAGTGTAAGAAAATAAATTAAGTACCTTAGCATCTGTTGCTTGCGTTTTGAGCCAAGATCTTCCTACTTTCATATCGGGAAAAATACCGGTATTTTGACTTTTAGTTAATTCAACTTGATATTTTAGCCCCAACTCTTGTATTTCAAAGCTTTTAGGATCTTCTCCTCGAATAATTTGAGTATGTGTATCTCTTCCCGCTCTTTGCTGATATATCAAACCTTTAATATTTTGATTGTTAGATTTTTCGACATGTTGCCATATCAACTGCGTTAAGTTTTCGAGCACCGATGATTCAATATCAGTATAAGAAATTAAAAATAAATAGGGAGAATAAAAATCTAAATTTAAGTGGCTTAACCCCTCATAGGCATGGCCTCTGCCATGAAATATACGACATAGTTCTTTATTATTAACTAAAGATGCATTTTCTACATCTATTGCATCTAAGTTTTCAATATTCGCATTAAGTGACTCACTTAATGCCTTTAGTAATGGAAAAAAAGTATTGTGTGATTGAGACTCTAGTAGATCAGGCATTTATCAAATTATCATGTAGTTGTTGAATTTCATCACGCACCTTGGCTGCTTGTTCAAATTCAAGCTCTCGGGCATGGGTTAACATTTTTGTTTCTAAACGCTTTATTTCAGCACCAATTTGATGGGCATCCATAACAGGTTTTTTGACTGCTTTTGTAGGAATAAGATGAGAAGTATCGACTTTTGTATCTGCTTTTTCTCCCACATCCATCATGTCTGTAATTTTTTTGTTTAAGCCTTTAGGTGTAATGCCATGTTTAACATTATAGGCATGTTGGATTTCACGACGTTTATTTGTTTTATCAATCGCTTTCTCCATTGAGCCTGTAATTCGGTCTGCATATAAAATTGCTCGACCCTTTAGATTTCGTGCTGCGCGGCCAATTGTTTGAATAAGTGAACGCTCTGAACGTAAAAAACCTTCTTTATCAGCATCTAATATAGCAACGAGTGAAACTTCAGGCATATCTAGGCCTTCGCGAAGTAAGTTAATGCCGACAAGCACATCAAATACGCCTGCTCTTAAGTCTCTTATTATTTCAACACGTTCGACAGTATCTATATCTGAGTGCAAATATCGCACTTTTACATCATGGTCAGATAAATAGTCAGTTAAATCCTCAGCCATACGTTTAGTTAATGTAGTGACTAATACACGCTCTTTAATTTTAGCTCTTTTATATATTTCAGACAGTAAGTCATCAACTTGGGTCGTAACCGGCCTAACTTCTATAATAGGATCTAATAAACCAGTAGGACGAATAACTTGGAAGGCAACTTCACCACTTGAATGCTCAATTTCATAGTTACCAGGTGTGGCTGATACATAAATTCTTTGTGGCGCAACTGATTCAAACTCTTCAAATCGCATTGGTCGATTATCCATTGCTGAAGGTAATCTAAATCCATATTCAACTAAATTTTCTTTACGACTGCGATCGCCTTTATACATAGCCCCGATTTGAGAAACTGTAACATGTGATTCATCTATGATCATTAACGCATTATCAGGTAAATAATCAAGTAATGTAGGCGGTGGATCACCCGGGTTTCGACCCGATAAGTATCTGCTATAATTTTCTATTCCAGAGCAATATCCTAGTTCGGTCATCATTTCTAAATCATACTGTGTTCTTTGTGCAACTCTTTGTTCTTCCACTAGATGATTTTTTTCTAATAAATACTCTCGACGTTGCTTCAACTCTTTTTTTATTTCTTCTGTTGCTGCCAGTATTTTTTCTCTGGGTGTTACATAATGACTTTTAGGATAAATAGTCGCTCTTACGATATATTTATCAACCGCTCCAGTTAAGGGATCAAAAATGCTTAAACGGTCTATTTCATCATCAAACATTTCAACTCTAACAGCATATTTATCAGACTCAGCAGGAAATATATCAATGACTTCTCCTCGAACCCGATAAGTTCCTCGACTAAAGTCGATATCATTGCGGGTATATTGCAATTCAGCTAAACGTCGTAACATGTCCCTTTGATCTATCGTGTCACCTTGCTTTAGCAATAACATCATTTTCATATATGAGTCGGGATCACCTAAACCATAAATAGCAGAAACTGAGGCTATTATTATGACATCTTTTCGCTCTAACAGCGCTTTAGTAGCCGATAAACGCATTTGCTCAATATGCTCATTAATAGAAGCATCTTTTTCAATAAAGGTATCACTGGCGACAACATAAGCTTCAGGTTGATAATAATCATAATAGGAAACAAAGTATTCAACGGAATTATCAGGGAAATACTCTTTCATCTCACCATATAATTGCGCTGCTAATGTTTTATTATGCGCCATGATGATCGTCGGTCGATTGGTATTCGCGATCACATTAGCCATAGTAAAAGTTTTACCAGTACCCGTAGCGCCTTCTAAAGTCTGATGTGCAAGACCCGCTTCTAAACCATCACATAACTTTTGTATTGCTTGCGGTTGATCGCCATTAGGAGAATATTGGGATTTTAAATTGAATGTTAAACTCATGCTTCGCAGGCCTTAACTTGAACATTATTTTCAATAGATTTCAATGTGTGACAGAACCAGCGATATGATATATATGCCGTTAATATATTACCTATTAAAGCGCCTATAAATAGCCCATGAATACCCCAATATATATTGCCTATATAAGCAAATGGCACATAAAAAACAAACAACCTTATCACACTCATAATTAACGCGTTCATAGGTTTATGAAGTGCGTTAAAAGACGAATTAGATAATATAATCACACCTTGTAATCCATAGCCTAAAGGCAGAATCCAGATAAAGAGTACAATTACCGAAATGACCCCTTCTGATGAGGCAAATATATTTGCAATGACTGCTGAAAAAGCAATTAATAGTACATATAATGCAAATTGCCAAATTAAAATGAACTTGAGCGTGACTCTGTAAGCCATAGCGACACGATCCATTTTACCAGCACCAAAATTTTGACTGATAAAAGGTGGTAATGTCATAGATAAAGCTAATACCACAATGCTAGATATAGATTCAATTCTACTTCCCACTCCAAAAGCAGCAACAGCCTCAGCGCCATGGCGAGCAACAAGTGCAGTCATAACAGCCATAGCAATAGGTGTTAGCATATTAGCACCTGCTGCTGGCAGACCTATTTTTAACATTTTCTTAGTAGCCAGCATAAATGTTTGTTTTTTTGCGTCTAAACTAATGAGGTTTTTCTTTATTATTAATAAATATAAAATAATAAAAACTCCTGAGGTCCAAGCTATCACACTTGCTATTGCAGCGCCTTTAATCCCCATTGCCGGAATTGGTCCAAAGCCAAATATAAGAATAGGATCTAAAATTGCATTGATAAGTCCTGCAAAACCCATAATCATACTCGGTGTTTTAGTATCTCCACTCGCCCTTAAAACAGCATTACCTATCATAGGTGTAATTAGAAACACGCTACCGATAAACCATACACAAATATAATCTCGAATAAGCGGCATTAAATCATCTTGTGCACCTAACAATGAGAAAATAGGATCTATAAATAAATAACCAATGAATGCAAGTATAGAAACAAATACAGCAGAGACAATTAACGCAACAGCACCATCAAAACGTGCTTCATCTAAATTACCAGCCCCTAATGCTTTTGCAATGATAGCCGAAGTACCAATACTCAAACCGATCGCCAAACTAATGACAGTAAAAGTAACAGGAAAAGTGAAACTGATTGCAGCTAAAGGATCTGTACCGAGTAAACTAACAAAAAACGTATCAACAAGATTAAACAACATTAAAGTAACCATGCCAAATATCATTGGTATCGTCATCTCTTTTAGTGTTTTTGGAATTGGGGCACTTAATAAGTCAGGTGATTTACTTTTGCTTCTCATAATCATTCACATCTTAATTTTTTGATATTACTTTTGATTTAAATAACACCTGCTAAGGGTCGGCTATTCTAAAACATGCCTAAAACCTTAGCAACTTAGAAAACAAGTTAATTATCTGAATATGAGTTATACAAAAGATATATGATTTAAAGCACACTAAGGTTAACAACAAAGTAAAAATAGGGAATAAACAGTACAAAAAGATACTTTATTTTACAAGTTAGTAACAACAAACCTTTAAAAAGCTTCTTTTTTACACAAGTAATCATAGTCAACTAATAAAGCGGTAATATTTTCATTAATTTAATTTGAAAACATTTGACAATTGCAAGCCTTTGTTTTTACTTGTTAATATATTTTTCAAAAAACTATTGATATTGCTGTACACCTCAAAGACAAAGGCCTTAAACACTTTCTTAAAGATCCATAAACATAGTTATCCACAGATTCTGTGGGTAACTTATATGACCCGCTATTTAATCAGCTGTCTGCGTAGTTATAATAAAGCTAATTTACTTATTAAGTATTTTTGAAACATGCACTCCTAGAATACTTTTGGGATTTATGTAGTTTAAAATATCATAAATTAGAGTTTATTTTTAATAGGCTTAATAAGCGGCCCAATTATTATTGCTTACATGACATATTCGTTACATATCATATTAACGGTCTAACATGACATAATCTCATTAACGCATGAGTGTTTATTTTACTTTTATCATTACAATTCTAATAAGTATATAAGCAATCTAAATGATATAACTAAAATCGAATATCCTCATTTAAGACTAAGTAAACCAAACTCACAGAAAGTACAGATGAACAATCTAATACCAAGACACTTATCTTATAGTGTTATTTTTTGACAATTATAAGCAAAGCAGGCAACAGCCTAACCCTTAAAAACAAAACTTATGGATGCTATACATACAAAAGTGATGTTTTTTAGTCTTATTGGGTATAAAAACAGCGAACAAACCAATTATTTTAAATAATAAAGCTTTATTAGTTGACACTTAGCACCCCTATCATTAATATCTCGCCCCGTTGAGAAGCAAGCCATTCCCCCTTAGCTCAGTTGGTTAGAGCGACGGACTGTTAATCCGCAGGTCCCCCGTTCGAGTCGGGGAGGGGGAGCCAACTTTTCAACATATCATAGTAGTTCCCCCTTAGCTCAGTTGGTTAGAGCGACGGACTGTTAATCCGCAGGTCCCCCGTTCGAGTCGGGGAGGGGGAGCCAATTATGATAAACATCAAGTAGTAGTTCCCCCTTAGCTCAGTTGGTTAGAGCGACGGACTGTTAATCCGCAGGTCCCCCGTTCGAGTCGGGGAGGGGGAGCCAATTACTGATGTTATTTTTTAGTTCCCCCTTAGCTCAGTTGGTTAGAGCGACGGACTGTTAATCCGCAGGTCCCCCGTTCGAGTCGGGGAGGGGGAGCCAAAAAAACTTCAATAAACCTCTTTAAACATATCAAAATATTTACATTTCATACCTTTATACTCTACTATATAACAATAAATCTCCTCTTGATTTTAATCACAAAAAAAAACGGATATCAGATACATCATGGTTGAGTTAAAAAAATTCATATCTATTCAAGTTTTACTTTGGATAATAGTAACCTGTTCAGGCATTTATACTGTCATTAATGCTTTTCAAAATTACAGTGCGCAAACACAGTTAACAACTCAACGTGCTATAAGCTTGTACATCAGAGAAAATCCGCTTACAGAAGAACCTAAATCTTATGGTAATAATATAAAAAATATATTTAACTTAGACTCGTTAAAGATTCAAAAAGATAAAAGTGAAGTAATTTATAATCAAAATGAGAACTTGGCATACTTACCTTTTACAATAAAAAAAATACATGCCCTCTCCCCCTTTATTAGAACACAATTTGCAGTAGATGCTGATCAAGGTCTTAATCTTGAATTTACAGTAAAAATGCAACTTGCTGCTAATGTTGCTCAAAATACACTTTTTTTATTAATCGCTATGACATTAATTTTAGTGATTACACCTTTTTTATCATTAAGATCAACGCTTAGGCAGGCATCAGATAATGTAACAGAAGCCATGTCTCGCATGGTTGATAAATTTGTGAAAACAGATGAACAAAATAAACAGCTCGATTCAAGCATTGCTGATGGTGCAGTTTCTTCTATATTTCCAAGTATTGTTCGTTTGAATACATTTTTAAGAAAAAAGCAAAAGGAAATTGAAGAGTCAGCAATCGAGATTAAATTTCAAGCATATAAAGACTCAGTAACCGATTTAGGTAATCGTAATATGTTTGTGGAATATTATGGAACTAATATAGAAGACACTGATAAACCAAGTTTTGGTATTTTGGCCTTAGTACGTTCAAGCGAATTGCAATTGATTAATCAAACAAGAGGTTATCAAAAAGGCGATGAATATATAAAAGAAGTATCAAACTTAATACAAAAAGTTACGGGGACTTATTCTACAAGTCAATGCTACAGAATAAACAGCTCAGATTTTGCTATTATCTTACCTAATATTCCACTCAAGGAAGCGGAAAAGTTTGGCGAATCATTACAATCTAAATTTACTGAGTATCAACAACAAACTGAATTAAGCTCAATTGCAAATACAGGCATGGTTGCTTATGAAGCTAAAAAGCCTTTAGGTGAATTACTCGCTCTGGTAGATACAGCACTAAGCTTAGCGCAAAGTAAGCAAGCAAACGCTTGGCATATTCAAAAAGCATCCGATGTCCTTGATAATGTAAGTGCTAGCTTTGGCAACCAAAATTGGCGACAAGTAATAGATGATGTACTTGAAAACTCGCGCGTTAAATTAATGATACAAACAATTACGCCAACAAACAGAAGTACTAAAGCATATTCAGAAATCTTAGCCCGGTTTAAAACTAATGATGATCAAATCTTACCAACGGCATCATTTTTGGCTATGTCTGAAAAACTTGGACAAATTTCACATGTAGATCGCCTAATAATAGAATCGGCAATCGACTCCATCAAAAATAAAAACCTTTCAGAACAGTTTTTTGGCATCAATATTACCGCTCACAGCGCACATGATGAGCAATTTGTAATTTGGCTTGAGCGTTTATTATTGAAAAATAACAACGTTGCTGCAAAACTTATTTTTGAAATAAGCGAATTTGGTTTACAACAAAATATTAAAGCGAGTAAACGTTTTATAGATATGACTCACAGAGTTGGTTCAAGAGTGACAGTTGAAAGGTTTGGTGTCGGTTTAACTTCATTTAAATTTTTCAGAGATTTAAAACCTGATTTCATAAAAATGGATGCAAGCTACACTCGCGGTCTCGAAGAAGATAAAAACAATCAATACTTTATGCGTTTAATTGTCGATTTAGCCCATAGAATTGGCGTCACTGTTTTAGCCGAGGGTGTTGAGACCCAAGAAGAAAAACATATTATCGAACAACTATGTTTGGATGGTGCTCAAGGGTATTATATTGATAAACCAAGAGATATTTAAAAAACAGCTCTATATTAAAATAGATAAGCGTTTTGTTTTTATTGAGTAAAACGCTTTGTTTTTTAAAGTCAGTATATTAGAAGACAGTTCTTCTTCTCCCTTTCTTCATTTTAAATTCGATAATTTCACCGCTTAAGCTTTAAATTAATTTATTTCTCATTGTTCATCTGTTCTCAGTTGTTAAAAGGTCGAGAAAACAGGATAATAGCCCGGTTATATCTTGGGGTGATTAAAAATGTCTGAATATCTACTATTACTGATAGCTACAGTGCTGGTAAACAACTTTGTATTAGTTCAATTTCTTGGCTTATGCCCATTTATGGGTGTATCTGGTAAGTTAGATACCGCTATAGGCATGTCTTTAGCAACAACTTTTGTTTTAACACTAGCATCTGTTGCAAGCTATTTAGTAAGCCATTATATTTTAGTGCCCTTAGATCTCGAGTTTTTAAGAACAATGAGCTTTATTCTTGTAATTGCTGTTGTTGTTCAATTCACTGAAATGGTTGTTCGTAAAACGAGTCCCACTCTCTATCGCTTACTTGGTATCTTTTTACCATTAATCACAACAAACTGTGCAGTATTAGGTGTCGCATTACTTAATATCAATAAAGATCATAACTTTATTCAATCCGCAGTTTATGGTTTTGGTGCAGCTATAGGCTTCTCTTTGGTATTAGTATTGTTTGCAGCACTAAGAGAAAGATTAAATGCAGCTGATGTACCCTCTCCTTTTAAAGGCGCCTCAATCGCAATGATCACTGCAGGACTCATGTCGATGGCATTTATGGGCTTTACTGGATTGGTGAAACTATAATTATGATTTTTATTTACGCTTTAATTGCATTAGGAAGTCTAGCGCTCATTTTTGGACTTATATTAGGCTTTGCTGGTGTACGTTTTAAAGTTAAATCCAATCCAATCGTTGACCAAGTTGATGAGATCTTACCGCAAACACAATGTGGCCAATGTGGTTATCCTGGTTGTCGCCCCTATGCTGAAGCAATTGCCAGTGGTGATGATATTAATAAATGTCCTCCAGGAGGGGATGCCACGGTTAAAAAATT
>Ga0209395_1003088_pt1 | contig 21026 bp, 21 predicted proteins | sample GOMGulsemesocosm_3_FD_184635 | JGI IMG/M metagenome (GOLD analysis project Ga0209395, IMG submission 184635) | Methane-oxidizing microbial communities from mesocosms in the Gulf of Mexico - GOM9D Gulf of Mexico (SPAdes) (version 2) | ecosystem: Environmental > Aquatic > Marine > Cold seeps... | reverse complement strand
ACTCACCCGTCCGCCGCTCGACGCCAGAATAGCAAGCTATTCTTCGTTTCCGCTCGACTTGCATGTGTTAAGCCTACCGCCAGCGTTCAATCTGAGCCATGATCAAACTCTTCAATTAAAAGTTTTTTGACTAATCGCCTAAGCGATTAAGTCGGCTCAATGAATTCTGTACTTCAACAACAAACCGAAGTTTGTTGTTTATAAAACCAAATCTTTCGATTTAATTTAATGTTCACAATTACATTGATATAATTTTTGGTCATTATATCTCTGCAAGTGCTCACACAGATTGCTTGAATAAATTGTTAAAGAGCATTGACATCAACGCTTTGCGTCTTAGTCAGGCTGCGTATTCTACGCAAACCAATTTCGAAGTCAAGTACATATTTGCACTTTATTTCAAGAGGTTTAAAAAGTAACTTTCGAAACTGATAAACACCTTTACTTAGCGGCTATTGCCGTGTCAGTGAGGTCGGATTATAGAGAACTAATGACTTCAAGCAAGCGATTTCATTAATTAGTCACTAAAAACCCAAAATACGCGTAACCAAGCCGTAAAACACAGCTTAACGTATAAAAAGTAGCCTACTTTGAATTGTATTCATTATAGACATACTGCATACCCGCTTTATTAAAGGCCACAACTTGATATGTATCCGTTGCGCCCGGGACATCCATACCAGGGGCACTTTGTGGCATACCAGGAGTCGCTATCCCTTTTACTCTTTTATTCAGAGCTAGAAGCTTCTTAATATCAGCAACTGGAACATGCCCTTCTACTATATAGTCGTTAATAATTGCAGTATGGCAAGAACGTAAATTATTAGGTACACCATATTGGTTCTTCACATCTCTCATATGTTCACTGTTAATAACAGTTAATGTAAACCCCGCATCTTCCATTTGCTCCGCCCATTCAGTACAGCAACCACAATACTGCGATTTATATACCGTCATCTCTTCTGCCAATGCAACGCTGCCGATTAAACTACTAGTGAGTAAGACTGGTTTTAAAAGCTTAGTAATAAATGTCATCAGAAGATCCTAAATAAAAGAAAATAATGATAAACATTCTAGTTAATGTAAGGTCAATTGTATTAAGAGGGGCTGGTTAGCAAATTTTGATATGCATTTAAATATTGTCGACTCATATGAAGGTAATTGTATTCATGCATAACACGATCATAGGCAAAGGAGGTTTTAATTTGATTTTGACTATGAATTAAACTTGTAGTTATTGCAGCTTGTAAAGCATCGGGTTCTTTAGGTGGAACGATCCACCCCCCACGACCATACGCCAGCATATGCGGCATACCGCCAACATTAGTTACAACACAAGGGACTCTAGCCTGCATAGCTTCGAGTAAAGCGATTGGCGTACCCTCTGTAATCGAAGGCATAACGAAAACATCAAAATGACTAAAATAGCTCAATAATGATTCTACAAAACCAAATAATAGAACATGCTCATCTAAATCCAACTGCCTTATTTTTGCTCTTAACCGACATTCTTCACTTCCCGCACCAAATATAACGAGTACAGTATTTGGATCATTTTCTATCAACTTAGGTAATGCATCAATCAGCGTAGCGAAACTTTTTTCAACAGCAAGACGACCGACAGCCATTAGTCGCGTTGTTTTATTATGCAGAAAAGTAATTAAACGTTCTTCAATCTCACACATCGGCATGTAACCACCGATACCATTCTCAATAACCGTATACTGGTTTGCTTCTAACCCTTGAATACTTGATAGACTAGTCATGTGCTGACTAACAAGAAAAACTCGATTTACTTGCTTTAATGAGTATTTATCCAGATATTGATAAAGTGCCATTTTACTAAATTTAGGGGCGGGTACATAACCATGAACGGTTGAACAAAAACATTTAAAACGGTTCCGTTTCAGCATTAAACCAAACAGTATATTAAATTTATAGCCGTGGGAGTGGACAACATCAAAACGGTTTTTCTCTGCAAACACTTTTATATAATGACTGATACAAAATGATTCAAGTGTATTTACCCGCATTAAATTGACCGCAATGCCATATTGGCGACAAATAATTTCAAACTTCTTTTCTGCTTGTCCTTTATAACCAAAGCTAAGCAAGGCTGCTTCATGGCCCAGAACCTTTAAACCCAACATTAATTCAATTAAAACTCTTTCAGCGCCATAAAACCCACCACTTTCGATCACGTGTAAAATTTTCATTATCATAATATCCTTCCATTAACTTACGCAGCGTCCTTTCCTTTTTTTCATACTGTTTAGCTGTAGTACTTTATGCAGATATATATCACTGATTGTTTGCCAACCATAATCAGAGAATAGTTGATGTAAAAGAAGGGGGGTCTCACGAAGATGGTAATCGTGTAACCATTTTTTAAATAAGCTATCAGCTCTAATATTCGGTTGTTGATTATCCATGACCCAAGTTGAAATGCACCCTAGCACCGGTGTTTTCGTCTCTTCCATAAAATGGCCGACGAGCTTACGACTTGATTCATATTTTCTAAAGCGGAGACTATTGGTATTAATGATTTCATACTGCTTCGTTAACACTTTATGGGTTGATACATTTAGATGCTGAAAATCTCCAAAGACAGACTCAATTGGATCCTCTTTCACGTCAACTCTACGAATCCGGTTAGCACAGCTATACTCATAGCCAGCCAAGATTAATTCGTCTTCTAACCACTCAGAGGTCGCGCTGCATAATTTTGTATCACTGCGATAACCAATAATGCGGTGCCCAATTACTTGTGATAATAGATCTTTATAACGGTTTAAATCTTCAATAATTTTACGCTGATTGAAATGCTGCGTATCGGGCAGACTATAATGTCGGTATGCAAGTTCATGTCCCTGCTCTGCTATTTTTTTTAACATCGAAGGAAATCGAATAATAGTCCAACCGTAAACAAAAAATGTAGCGGTCACATTATGATCATCTAATAATAATAAAATCTTATCTACTGCATATTCAATACGAGGTGAGAGTAAATTCCAGTCTTTTTCCTTAATACAGCATTGAAAAGCGGGGGCTTGAAAATAATCTTCCACATTGATAGTTAACGCATTAATAATCGCCATAACGATGCCCTCATCGATAATCTACTCTATGATCATAAGAATAGACCATCACATCGTACTATTTGGGATTAGAGAGATATTTAGTGGACACTGCTTATATTTTTATGTCGCAGGCCAAATTTTGATTTATCTAATGATAATAAAGGCTTAATTTATATGCTAACAGTGCTATGATTTATTGCTAATGACCTAACTTTCTTTATTAAAAGGTGCTGCTCATGGAATACAATACTTCTGAACTATGCGACATTTATACAGATATGATTGATGTTGTTGAACCTATGTTCATGAATTTCGGTGGAAAGTCATCATTCGGTGGTCAAATAACCACAATTAAATGCTTTGAAAGTTTAGGGCTGATTGCTGAAACAGTTCAACAAGCCGGATTAGGTAGAGTTCTACTCATTGATGGTGGTGGTTCATTAAGAAGAGCATTAATTGATTCTGATATTGCCCAACTGGCATTCGAGAATGAATGGGAAGGCATTATTGTTTACGGGAGTATTCGAGAAGTCGATCAACTAGACGATATTAATATTGGAATCCAGAGCCTTGCTTCTATTCCTGTTGGTGCAGATGATAATCGAACAGGTGAGCTAGATGTGGCGGTTAATTTTGGCGGTGTCACATTCTTACCTGACGATCATGTTTATGCAGACAGCACTGGTATTATTCTATCTGCAGATGCGCTAGATATTGAATAACACGCAAAACATATAGAAACAGAGGTATAAGTTAGTCATAACTATACCTCTGAATCAAATTATGCTTCTTCTTCTAACTCTTCTAGCTCTTGAACTTCATCCATTCTACCTAGCAAAGAACGTAAACGATCTTGCCATACATCTTGCTGGCTTTTAAGTTCAGAGTTATTCGCTAATAGTTCGTTGTTTTCTTCTTTTAGCTCTTCTAATTCCATTTGTAATAGGGAAATGGTATCAACTGCTGTTTGGACTTTACTTTCTAATTTATCTAATACGTCAAAATTCATTTTTTCACCCATAATTTAAGAATTCAATATTGTGCTGAGAGGGCTTATCCCTTGATAGAAGAATACAACGCTAGTCAATCTACAACAAGTCTTATTAGTCAATTTATGATGCGCTTAAGCAGAATTAACTTTTTGTTTGTGAGCACTGACATTAATACATCAAATTGTTTGATTCATCGCTAGTGAAGGCATCTCAGAATCAGGCCGACCAACAACTTTAGCTGGAACCCCTGCAACGGTCGTATGCTCAGGTACATGATCGAGCACTACACTACCTGCACCGACTTTGGCTCCTCTACCGACTTCAATATTACCCAGCACTTTAGCACCAGCACCAATCATTACACCCGCTCTAATTTTCGGATGACGATCACCACTTTCTTTACCTGTACCACCTAGCGTAACGCTTTGTAAAATTGATACATCGTCTTCTACAATTGCCGTTTCGCCAATCACAATTCCAGTTGCATGATCAAGCATAATACCTTTGCCTATTCTAGCAGCCGGATGAATATCAACAGCAAACACCACTGATATTTGGTTTTGTAAATAAATCGCTAATGCTTCACGCTTTTGGTTCCACAACCAATGGGCAATACGATAAGACTGTAGTGCGAGAAAACCTTTCAAATATAATAACGGTGTCGAGAAAAACTCAACCGCCGGGTCTCGCTCTTGTACTGCACATAAATCCGCAGCCACCGCATGTAAAATAGTAGGTTCTGCTTTTAATGCTTCCTCAATCACTTCACGTAATAAAATAGCTGGCATTGTCGCACTATCGAGCTTATTTGCTAATTGGAAACTCAATGAACATTTTAAACTATCGTGATTTAGTATTGTTGAATGGAAGAAGCTAGCGAGCATAGGTTCCTGTTCAACCAATAATTTAGCTTCATCTCTAATTCTAAGCCAAGACATTGAAAGTTTATCTTCCATGTTTATTCCTTTACAACATTTAGAGTTCACGTTTATATTAATCATTTTTCGTCTTTACAATTGAGATTGGATCTTGGTGAATGAGTACTTCCGTATTTGCAAATTCACAGAGTAAATTAGTTTCAACATTATCGGCAATCGCATGGGCCTGAAACAGAGTAAGGTGATCATCCAGTTCTATATGCAATTGAATAAAACGCATATAACCTGATTGTCGCGTGCGTAACTCATGTAGTCCGAGTACATTTTCCGTATTGACCACAATCGCTGTTATTTTATCAATATCTTCACCTGGCAATTCATGATCCAACAATGTCTGAATTGACTCCATACCGATCTCATACGCACTGTATAATATGTAGCAGGATATCAAAATTGTCGCTAATCCATCAACCCAATAAAAACCATACGCAGATAAACTAAGTGCGATAAGTACTGTCGCATTAAGCCATAAGTCTGATTTATAATGGAGTGAATCAGCTTTGATCGCAATACTCCCAGTTGTAGCCACAACATGCGTTTGATAGCGAATCAAAATAAAAGTAACCAATAATGCAAAAATGGATACCGCGATACCAAGTTCTGAGCGTACAATCGGCTGCGGATCTAATAATGCACTAATACCGTGTAACATTAATAAAATAGATGAACCAACAATGAATGCTGATTGTACTAATCCAGCTAAAGATTCAGCTTTACCATGGCCAAAACGATGCGCATCATCCGCTGGTTCTAAAGCATATTTGATGGCAAACAAATTAATAATGGATGCACCAATATCTAAAAATGAATCCGTTAATGACGCCAATATCGATGCAGACCCAGTTGCAAACCACACAAACAATTTACTGCATAATAAAATGACGGCGGTAACAACAGAAGCATAGCTTGCACGTTTAATTAATTGTTCATGATCAGAATCTATCACAGAGTTACCTTTTACATTATTTATGCGTTTATTATAAACCGGGGTAGTAGAAAAACAACGTGAAGTTATTCATCTAAACAACCTATAAATCAAAGAAAATAGAAACAATAAAAATATTCTGTTGTTACTTTAGGATTGCAGCAACATATAGTTGCCAATAAGGCTTTCAGCCTAGCTGGTTCTTCTGAGATTATAGTAATAAATGCTGCGCAATTAACTTCATTATCGTAAATAAAGCAATTATGTAGCATGTCACAATCTCTCGCTCTTTAATTGAGGATAGCATTGTTTATTACGCCATCTTAGTTAAACTGACTAGGCATCATCATTTTTTTAACTATGCCGAAATAAAAATGTAAAACAAGGTAAATCTTCGAATTATTTACTGCTTAACCCAGTATCCTAATACAATAAAAACAATTAACAGAGTGCCTAATATGACTAAATTATTATTAATTGATGACGATAAAGAACTAGCCGAATTACTCGCTGAATTTCTAAGTCTCGAAGATTTCGATGTTGATATGGAACATGATGGAGAAGCCGGTTTAGCTGCAATCAGAAGTAGTCAATATGATATGGTCCTTTTAGATGTCATGATGCCAAAGTTAAACGGTTTTGAAGTATTAAAAAAACTTCGAGTAGATAACAGCACACCGGTATTAATGTTAACAGCGAAAGGTGATGAAATTGATCGTGTTCTTGGCTTAGAAATGGGTGCCGATGATTATTTACCAAAACCGTTCAGTGATCGTGAATTATTAGCACGAATTAGAGCCGTATTACGTCGAGTAGAGCCCCCAACAACAGCTAAAAAAACAGAATTATTGACACACTTAGACATTGAAATAAACAGCCGGACACAAGAGGCATGGTGTCAAACCATTCTGCTTGACTTAACCAGTACCGAACTGATGTTATTAGAAGCACTTATCTCATCGCCAGGTACGATCCTAACCAAAGCCGATTTAAGCGAGCAAGTACTGGGGAAAAAACTGACGCCATTTGACCGTAGTATTGATATGCATTTAAGTAACTTACGTAAAAAGTTACCAGAAAGAAAAGATGAGAAAATGCGAATTCGCACACTTCGTGGCCGTGGTTATATGTGGCTAGATACATAATCGTCCCTCTTACACTTCTATCATTTTTGAAATAAGGTTGTTAACACGTGCTTAGTCGCAAATTGAATCAACTATTCGTTAAAATTTTTGTCTGGTTTTGGTGTATGCTACTACTTGTTGTAGCCGTAGTTATAGCACTACCAACATTAGATAGCCGAGTAATGAAACAACTCGATCCGCGCTCAGTCAGCATTTTAAATAGCATTGCACATAATATTTCCAGCTCTGCTGATCGCTATCCAAATATCCCATTACAAGTGTTAATAACCCCTAAAGAAGCACAAACAAAACATTTTTATTTAGTCCGTATGAATGGCGATATTATTTCAAGCAGCAAAGCCTCTAAGGCTATTCGTCGTTTTATTTTACAAAGTGAAGAGTCGCAACAACCAAAAGTAAAGCAATATAAAAACTGGCTAATGACCGGACCGATCCCAATAAATATACGCGGTGAAAGATTCCAATTGTATGCAGCACAACAGTTACCAGCAGAGCATAATATATGGTTAATTAATGTATTAGATAGACCATTCCTGTTACTTTTCATTACGATGTTTGTCAGCATGCCATTATGTGCGTCGCTCGCATGGCATATTTCGAAACCATTACAAAAGTTACAAAGAACCGCATCCGAGATCACAGATGGTAATTTAGATGCTGTTGTACCAGCGACTCAACGACAAGATGAAATTGGCGAATTAGCGCGAAGTTTACGTACTATGATGTTTTCTATTCGTGAACATATTTCACTTCAGCATCGTTTATTGAGTGATATTTCTCATGAATTGAGATCACCCTTAACGCGGTTGAAAATGTCCGTTGCATTATCTAAACGCCATTATGGTGAGACCAAAGAGATCGTGCGTATCGATAATGAATCACAACGTTTAGAAGAAATGATCTCAGCGCTATTAAATTTATCAAAAACACAATTAAATGCCACAACCAAAGAATCATTTAACCTTGACTCACTGTTACAACCTATTTGCGATGATGCTATTTTCGAAGCGGAACAATTAGGCAAACGTTTTAGCTATCAACCAATACCAGACTTGGATATCAAAGGCTTTCCAGCACTCTTTGGCAGTGCCATAGAGAACGTAATCCGTAACGCATTACGCTATGCTAACCAACAGGTTCATTTAGCTATCACCAACGACATAGACAAAATAACATTTGTGATCACAGATGATGGTCCAGGGGTTCCAGAGGACGAAGTTGAGCAAATTTTCAAACCTTTTTATCGCGTATCACAAGCCCGAGACCGTGAATCAGGTGGTGCAGGTTTAGGGCTGGCAATTACTGAAAATGCGGTCCGTCAACATCATGGGATAATACGGGCAAGTAACAGAGACACACAAGGCTTACAGGTCACTATTACTATACCAATGGGCTAGTCAAAAAATGAGCCATTAAAGGACTGCAGAAGTTGATTATTATTTATCTTCTGCAGCTTTATTCGTTGTAACCTGCGGGCGTAATGGGTTAGTCGTATCTAATTCAGGGAACATTTTCTCTATTTGTCGACGCTGTTCCACCCGTGCTTTTTTCTTCTCATATATTTCTGTATCCAAATTTGAAAAGAACATATTAATCAGAATATTCAAGCTAAAAGGTATCGCGCTTAATATAATCAGGCCTGCTACGATCAAAGTACTACGCTTTTTCATCACTTTTACCATTAGGTTGTTAAATTTGCTATTCTACGCAAAGTACCTACGTTATATAACCCTGAACTGAGACTTTATTATGTTACAAGTAGCACTATTTGAACCTGAGATCCCACCAAATACAGGTAATATCATTCGCCTTTGTGCCAACTCTGGTTTCAAATTGCATTTAATCGAACCGCTTGGCTTTGAGTGGGATGATAAAAGGGTAAAACGTGCGGGACTAGATTACCATGAATTTGCAGACGTAAAACGTCATGCTAATTATCAAGCATTTTTAGATTGTGTTGGTGATGCTCGTATTTTTGCATGCACAACCAAAGGCACTAAATACCATCATGAAGCGCAATACCAAGCAGGTGATGTTTTATTATTTGGGCCTGAGACACGCGGCCTACCACCAGAAGTACTAGATACATTACCACAAGAGCAGAAGGTAAGAATTCCGATGCTACCAGAGAGTCGTAGTATGAATCTATCGAACGCGGTATCTGTTTTTATCTATGAGAGCTGGCGTCAACTGGATTTTGCAGGTTCAAAATAAAAGAAAGGGTGATAGAAACAAACTCCATCACCCTTATAATCAAATTATTTGTAATACTTATTTCGCTAAGTTAGCCGCATGAAAACGCATATGTTTTTCAATAAACGTCGCTATAAAATAGTAACTATGATCATAACCATCATGCATTTCTAGCGTGAGAGGATAACCCTTTTTCTCAGCCGCTGCAGTCAGCATATTCGGCTTAAGTTGCTCATCCAAGAACGAATCATCTTTGCCTTGCTCAACCATTGCTGGTACAAATTTATCCGCTTTCGCCATGAGTAAACTCGCATCGTATTGTTGCCACGCTGCTTTATCTTTACCTAAATAATTTTGTAATGCTTTCTGTCCCCAAGGGCAATTGATTGGATTGCTAATCGGACTAAATGCCGTCACTGAACGATAGCGTTCAGGATTACGCAATGCCATCACTAATGCACCATGTCCCCCCATAGAATGACCACTGATCACTCGATCTTTTGTTACTGGGAAATTAGCTTCAATTAATGCCGGTAATTCATTGAGCACATAGTCATACATTTGATAATGCGTATTCCACGGTGCTTGTGTTGCATTCACATAGAATCCAGCACCTAAACCAAAATCATACGCTTGGTCAGCATCATCAGGTACACCTTCACCACGCGGACTAGTATCCGGTGCCACGATCGCAATACCCAGTTCTGCAGCAATACGCTGAGCACCGGCTTTTTGCATAAAGTTTTCATCAGTACACGTCAGGCCAGACAGCCAATACATCACAGGTACTTTACGCATATTTGATGCTTGCGGTGGTAAATACACAGCAAAACGCATCTGACAGTTTAGTACACTCGACGCATGGTTATATTGATGCTGCCAACCGCCAAACATTTTATTACTACTAACAACTTCTATAGACATGACAAACCTTTACTAGTCGTCCCGCTATTCAGATTATAAATAGCGGGACATATTTTAATTACTTATCGAAATGAATAACGGTACGGATACTTTCACCGCGGTGCATTAAATCAAATGATTCATTGATGTCTTCAAGACCCATGGTGTGGGTAATGAAATCACTTAATTTGAATTCACCTTGTAAATAACGTTCAACGTAATCAGGTAGTTCTGTACGGCCTTTAACACCACCGAATGCAGAACCACGCCATACACGACCAGTTACTAGTTGGAATGGACGTGTTGAGATTTCTTGACCTGCCCCAGCCACACCAATGACGATTGATTCACCCCAACCTTTATGACAACATTCTAATGCAGAACGCATTAGGTTAACGTTACCAATACATTCGAATGAGTAATCTACACCACCGTCAGTTAATTCAACGATAACGTCTTGAATTGGCTTGTCATAATCTTTTGGATTAATGAAGTCTGTTGCACCTAATTTCTTCGCTAGTTCGAATTTACTTTCGTTAATATCGATAGCAATAATACGACTAGCCTTAGCCATCGTAGCACCGATAACAGCAGAAAGACCGATACCGCCTAGACCGAAGATAGCAACAGTTGCGCCTTCTTCAACTTTAGCAGTGTTCATTACCGCGCCCATACCAGTCGTAACACCACAACCAAGTAAACATACCTCTTCGAGCGGTGCTTCTTTGTTAACTTTCGCTAACGAGATTTCTGGTAATACAGTGTATTCAGAGAATGTTGAACAACCCATATAATGGAAGATTGGTTGACCGTCTTTATAAAAACGCGTAGTGCCATCTGGCATTAGGCCTTTACCCTGTGTTTCACGGATCTGTTGGCAAAGGTTGGTTTTGCCTGATTTACAGAACTTACATTCGCCACATTCTGGTGTATATAAAGGAATAACGTGATCGCCTACTTGAACACTGGTAACGCCTTCGCCGATTTGCTCAACGATACCGCCACCTTCGTGACCAAGAATTACAGGGAAGATACCTTCTGGATCATCGCCAGATAATGTGAATGCATCGGTATGACATACGCCAGATGCGATCACTTTAACTAACACTTCACCTTTTCTAGGTAACATTACATCCACTTCTTCGATTGATAGTGGTTGGTTTGGACCCCAAGCAATAGCCGCTTTGGATTTAATAAATTTGTCAGTCATGTTCATCTCCATTGGGATAAAATTAATATCATCGTAAATGCTTATCTCTGCATCACGACCAGTCATACTGTATGGCGCTTATTATATTCGTTTGTACCGCAATGATAATACCCTTGAAACACAAATTACTTTTACCCACGTGTAACAATAAACAAGAAAGACAAAAGGTGCCAGACTCTATCTAACTTCAACCATGAAACAAAGTATTACCTATCGAATAATTAAAACAACTCTATTTCACCTTCATTCATAGACCCCGTACTAATCGTCTTGTTTTGTACTTGCAGTGATTGCTGCTTTAACTGTTCCGCGGCAACTTTAAGCTTATTAACAAAGGTATCTTGGTCGACATTTTTCTCTGCCGATAGTAATTCACTACACGCAAATAATACTTGTTTCATATTCTCCGCTTGCAACACACTATGTTCCGATAATTGACTAATTATATCTTCAACCTGCAGACTTCGAACTGAATCATTAACACATGCTTTGGTATCTACCGATAAACTCATGAGGTTATCTAAGTTCATTTCTAAGCTTTCTTCTAATTCGGCAAATTTAATTAATTCTTGGTGTAACCGCGATTGTGTCTGCGATGATTTTTCAGCATTATCTTTCGCTAATGATTCAACCATTGATTTCGCTTCGACAAATGTGGTCATCGCTTGTGTCACTTCTCCTCTGATATCCTCATTAAATTTATTTGAAGTATCAGATAATAGTCGTATTTCTTGTGCTACAACGGCAAAACCACGTCCCATCTCTCCAGCCCGAGCAGCTTCAATCGCTGCATTCAAAGAAAGTAAATTGGTTTGCCTAGCGATTTTCTGTGCATTATCAACAAGTCCATTAATATTATTCATCTGACTTTCCATCACTGCGATCTTATTGACAGCATCATTACTTTGCGCTGTAGTCTCCATCATTAAATCAGAACAAATATTAAGAAACTGGTGTGTTGATTCAATGAATGTTTTTAAATCAATTGCGTCAGGATCATAATATTCTTTCCCTGTAAGGGCTAAGGCTTTATCTTTAGAGATACTGAACAGTACTTTATGTAAAGATGCGGATTGCTCTGCTGACATACGCAATAACTGATAAAAAGCGCTATTTAAGGTGATAAACGACTCACTATTGATTTGCTGCGTTTTGTTCAAATCATCTTTTAATTCATCGATACATGGCGGGATCTCTTCTTGTAGCATACTGACCAATATCGCGTTGGTGTTCACCGATGTTATATTCTCAACGTTTTCTTCCCTGGGTTTATCTACCGTCTTGCCCAAGAGAGTAGATACAAGTATCCACACTAATATTAATGTCACGACAATAGCCCCTGCAGCAAGCCATTCCTGTAAGAGCAACATCAGTAATAATGGCAGCAGAGCAGCACCTTGATAAAAATTAAATCGTGTCATATGCAATCCCTTTATCTGTTTTCTTTTGTGTCAATCTAGCTAACTTAGGGGCAATTAACGGCAAACTTAATATATCCATAACAGCTCCAATCCTAACTGCTGCACCAGGCATTCCCCAAACAACAGACGAAGCTTCATCTTGTGCGATAGTGACAGCACCAGTCTGTCGCATCAATAATAATCCCGCAGCCCCATCTTTCCCCATACCAGTTAGCATGACACCAACCGCTTTATCACCATACGTTGTCGCGACAGAATCAAACAACACGTCCACTGACGGTTTATGCCGATTAACCGCAGGACCATCAAACAATTGGCAAGTATAAACCTGCCCCGATTTATGCACTTTTAAATGACAGTCGCCTGGCGCTATATATACGTGATTAGGTTCTATTATTTGCTCATTAGTTATTTCCATCACAGTTAAGCGGCAATAGTCATTAAGCCGTTTGGCAAATGCACTACTGAAATTTTTAGGGATATGTTGAGTGACAACAATGGGAGGAAAAGGAGGCGTTAACGGTATTAATAATTCTCTTAATGCTTCGGTGCCACCTGTAGATGCACCAATAGCAATTAATCTATCACCCTGTATTTCTTGGGTCTTAATCTGAGAAATCACAGATTCACGCATAATACGTACATTGGCACCGACGGCGGATTTAACTTTAGCGCAAAGCTCATCACCAAAATAACCCAATGACTGCGAGCTTTTATCCGTAGGTTTAGCTATAAAATCAAATGCCCCTAGTTCCAATGCTTTTAATGTTACCGGCGCACCTTGCGAAGTAAGTGTAGATACCATAACAACAGGCATTGGACGCAGCCGCATTAGGTTATCTAAAAAAGATAAACCATTCATTCCAGGCATCTCAACATCAAGAGTGAGAACATCAGGTCGTATTTTCTTTATTTTTTCACGGGCATCAAAAGGGTCAACAGCACTACCAACAACGTCAATCAGTGGGTCTAAACGTAATAATGTCTCTAATATTTTTCTCATTAATGCAGAGTCATCGACAACAAGCACTTTTATTTTCTGCATAAAAGAGATCCCTATGGCACAGTTTAAATAATAAAGAGACAGCAGTCTTAACGTTGATAAACCGTTTGACCAACAAGCGTAAAGTGAGTGTTAAAGCCTTGTAAGCTTTCAGAATGACCAATAAAAAGATAGCCACCCGGCTTAAGTAGTGAATAAAACCGTTGAATGAGTTTTCTCTTCGTTTCATCATTAAAGTAAATTAAGACATTACGACAAAATATCACATCAAAAAGACCCGTCATTGGCCATTTAGCGAGTAAATTTAGTTGTTTGAACGTAATAATATCTTTCACTTTGTCATCCATAACATACTGATGATATTTTTTGATATCTGAACAATACCGAGTACGATAGGAAATAGGTATGCCCGCAAGATCATCGTAAATGCCATGTTGAGCATGAGATAACACATCACTATCTAAATCTGTTGCTAATATTTTTGTATCCCAATGCAGCAAGTTGTTTTCAATACTCATGGCGATTGAATATGGCTCTTGGCCTGTCGAACATCCTGCAGACCATATTCTAAGTTTTTTGTTTGCGTTGTGCCGTTTACAGTCAGGTAACGCTACTTGCTGTAAAAAGTCAAAATGATGCTTCTCACGAAAGAAAGCGGTTAAATTTGTCGTGATCGCATTAATAAACTCACTCTGTTCCCCACTGCAGCTATCTTGCAATAACTGACAATAAGCAGAAAAACTATTTAGCCTGAGATACCGAATCCTTTTCATTACCCGACCATAAAGCATATCTCGCTTGGACTCACCAAGTACAATACCGCACTGATGAAGAGCAAGCTGGGCTAAATACTTAAATTCCGCATCCTGCATGCTCATAATACTAAATGGATAGCGATGAGTATCAGCACAAAACTGCGGCATTAGTCATTCGTTGCCATAGGTTGTTGCGTTTTATGCTCATTAATTTGTTCAATATTTTGGAATTGATTCAGGTCTAATAACAAACTGGAGCTTAATAACACCACCATTTTATCGCGAATTGATACAAGTCCTCGAATCACTCTTGGTCCAGTATCCAAACCTAATTGTGGTGGTAAATTTATATCACTATGTGCAATCGTATGTACATCAGAGACAGCATCGACAACCAACCCCATTGTTTTTGATTTATCTTCTACTAATACTTTAACGACAATAACAACTGTCGTAGTGATGTATTTAATATTATTAAAACCAAACTTTTGTCGTAAATCTACGATAGGAACGATAGTGCCACGTAAATTAATCACCCCTTTCACATACTGCGGCATATTGGGGATCTCGGTACAAGGTTCCCAACCACGGATCTCTTGTACATCTAATATTTCGACGCCATATTCTTCATCTGCCATTATGAATGTCAAAAATTGAGAGGATTGTTCACCTGTGTCAATGTCCGCCAGCATACTGTATTCCATATCCATATCTCCTATTTAAGCAGCAACATGTGCCGCAGGCCTTGTATTTGGCGTCGTTCATTCGTGAGTTTTTTAACCATATCAGCAATATCTAAAATTAAAGCAACCGTTCCGTTACCTAAAATAGTAGCGCCGGATACACAGCTCACTTTCATAAAATTGTCTTCTAAATTTTTAATCACCACTTGCTGTTGCGCTGCCAAATCATCAACTAATAAACCATATTTATTATTGCCATGTTCAACAACAACTAATAGTCCATCGGTAATACACCCTAAGCTAGTTTCATGGTTTAGTACTTGGTAAAGTCGAATAATAGGAATAAATTCATCGCGTAATTTAAAGACCTCAGTTTGGTCCGCCAACTTAGTCACCATGCCATCTTTCAGTTGCAGTGACTCAATAATTGACATAATAGGTAAGATATACGTTTTATTACCTATTTCTATTAATTGACCATCCATAATAGAGAGCGTTAATGGCAAGCAAATCGAAAATAGACAGCCCTCTCCATCATGAGACTCAACCTTAATATCACCACCAAGCGATTCAATATTTTTCTTCACCACGTCCATGCCGACACCACGACCAGAAATGTCGCTGATCGTTTCGATGGTTGAAAATCCTGGCATAAAAATTAACTCATCAATCTGACTATGACTATAATGCTGATCTTGATTAGTAATGCCTTTTTCAATCGCTTTGGCATGGATTTTCGGTCTGTTTAACCCTCGACCATCATCGCGGATCTCAATAATAATTTCGCCTCCTTGATGAAATGCTGTGATCCCCAGACAAGCAACGTCACTTTTACCGGCACGTTTACGTTCTTCGATGGTTTCAATGCCATGATCTAAAGCGTTACGAACGAGATGTATAATTGGATCAGTAAGTTTTTCAAGCATAATTTTATCTAGCTCCGTCTCTTCACCTTGCATCCTAAGCAGTACGTTTTTACCTAATTTCTCACTTAGATCTCTTACCATTCTAGGTATACGATTAAGGGCAAATTGGATCGGCAGCATTCTAATTTTCATCACACTATCTTGCATCTCACGGGTATGTTGAGATAACTGAACAAGGCCTTTTTTTAATTCTGGTAGTTTCTCAGCAGAAAAATTATGACCAAGCTCACTAAGCATCGCTTGAGTGATCACGAGTTCACCAACCATGTTAATTAACGCATCAACTTTATCAATTGATACCCGAATTGAATTTCTTTCAGTCGAGGGTTTATTTGTTATTGTTTTCGATACAGCTTGGGTTATTTCGGGGTCAGCCAAACAATAATCTGTATTAAGACATTCAGCCTTGGAGTGAGGGAGAGTATTGGAATGTATAATGGTAATTTTTGAGTCATCTTCAACCCACTCAAATGCTTCTTTTATTTGCGACTCACTGATGTCGCTAATTAATTCTAGTTCCCAGCTAACATAAATATCTTCTGGTAATAACGCCTGCCATAATGGGAGTTCGGTAATCTTAGGGGTTACTTTTAACTCACCCATATCCTGTAATTCAGCAAAGATTAAACGAGGCTCATTGCCTTGCTTTAAAATATCCTGGCCCGGAATAAAGTTAATTAACCAAAAGCTATAATCTCGTGCACTAACAGCCAACTTAGCAGACTCAGCAACAGGCCTTTCATTATCATTCGATAATGCTTGTTGATTTATATCTAATTGTAACAATTGGTTATATTTACATTTAATCTCTTCTGCACTATTAGGGATTGATTCTGAATCACAGGCTAATAGTTGGATCCACTCTCTTAAACAATCAACAGTTTGTAAAAACAGACTAATATGCCTGTCAATAAGGACTAATTTTCCTGCACGCAAATCATCAAGTAATGTTTCTGCGACATGGGTAAATTCAGTGAGTTCATTAAAACCAAATGTGCCCGCCCCTCCTTTGATGGAATGAGCGACTCGAAAAATAGTATTAATGACTTCGCTATCAACTGAGCCAGGAGATAACTTTAGCAGTTCGGCTTCCATCACCTCTAACCCTTCGACACATTCTTCAATAAATACATTCTGGAATTGTTTAAGATCGATATCCATTCTTACCCCAATACTTTTTGCACGGTAGCAATGAGTTTTTCAGGGTTAAAGGGTTTCACTATCCAACCTGTCGCGCCAGCAGATTTACCATCCATCTTTTTGTCACTGCCCGATTCGGTGGTTAACATTAAGATAGGGGTAAATTTATAAGTTTGTTCATTACGTAGTTGCCTAATTAAGCTAATTCCGTCCATACGAGGCATATTGATATCAGAAATTATAAGATCAAAGTGTCCCGTTTTAGCTTTTTCTAATCCATCCACACCATCAACAGCGGCATCCACATGATAACCAGCCTGTTTTAGGGTGAATTGAACCATTTCACGAATGGATACCGAGTCATCGACAGCTAATATTCGTTTCATTAGAACACCTCATACTGATACGTAATTAAAATAAGATTCAAACCCCAGCGCTTTAACAACGGTAATAAATTTATCGGACGGTGATAGAAAGACAAGGGTCGTGTTATGTTTCATTAAATGCTGAGCATAAGCATAAAAAAGCTGGCAAGAGGAACTGTCTATATGAGTAACATTACGCGCATCAAGTACTTGAGAGTGAATGTTAAGAGGAAGCTTATCGAGTGTAGCTTTGAGGTCCGTGATCGATGCAATATCAATCTTCTCACCTAAATCCACGGCAATAGAGTGCTGTTCCATAATAACGAGTCCTATATTTACGCTAACGTATCATCAAACAAACTTAATTGTTTTTCTAACCAATCATGAGTATAGAAAAGGATTAAATAAATAAGCAGAAGATGATCAGAACTGTGATGTTAAAGCAAGATTTGAAAATTATGTCTAAATTTCAATATGGTGATCGGGTAAAGAAGGATAGATAGATAGATAGATAGATAGATAGTCAATAATAGGGTTATTAACTATCTATCTTCAAGTACGATGGGTAATAAGGTGTGATTACATCCAATCGGTATTACGAATAATGCCGACTGCGACACCTTCAATATCAAAACTTTGGAAATTTAAATCAACACGAATTGTGCTCATTTCGTCATTTTCAGGATGCAGTAAAATTTCATTGTCCTGCTGTTCAAAACGCTTAACAGTAACTTCATCGTCAACACGTGCAACAACAACTTGGCCTTTACTGATATTTTTAGTTTTATGTACAGCTAATAAATCGCCATCCATAATCCCTATATTACGCATACTTTCACCACGTACACGCAGTAAAAAATCTGCCGTTGGCGTAAACATTGAAGGGTCAACATTATAGTGTGCTTCAATATGTTCTTGCGCTAAAATTGGCTCACCGGCGGCAACCTGCCCAATTAAAGGTAAACCACTGTCATTACTGGCTTCGTCAGCATCAACCAACAAACGAATACCGCGAGAAGTACCCGCAAGAATTTCGATATGGCCCTTTCGTGCTAATGCCTTTAAATGCTCTTCTGCAGCATTAGGTGAACGGAAACCAAGTTCCTTAGCAATTTCAGCTCGGGTAGGTGGCATACCAGTATTTTTAATATGTTGTTTAACTAATTCAAATACTTCTGCTTGTCTTTGTGTCAATGCTTTCATCATGAACCCTAACTGGTTTTATATACAGTTTCTTGTAATTATATACAGTATTATCAAGTTTGCAATATAAGCCTTGGGTATATCTGGATAATAATGAATTAATCGTTTGCTGGCGCTGAAACACAGATTTATGGCTACACATCTGATATTATTGAAGTAAGCACTCTCGCACTTTAAACAACAGAATGATAACACCTATGCAACAAACACCGTCAATGTTAAGTCGAAGTTTCGTTAACGGCTTAGTTAAATCTCAGTACGTACCAGATAACCCCGTTGATGCGTTAAATCTAGATTTAGCACGTCCTATTGTTTACGCTTTAAAAACTAAATCGATGACCGATCTCGTTGCATTACAACGAGCTTGTAAAGAGCTAGGGTTGCCCGATCCGCTAACACCAATCAAAGTTAACGGGGTCATTATTCCCAGTTATGTTTGCTTAGATAACCCAGCGCCACTCTTCGGCCGAGTAAAAGATACCGACGTATTTTTTGACGAATTTCAACAGCTATTACGTTTACACAAAGATGATAAAGCCCTTGATATTCAGTTAATGCCAGTGGCATTGTTCTGGGGACGCGCACCCGGTAAAGAAGGTCAAATACCACTACTGTCATTAGCAAACAGTATTTCACCAAGCCGTTTACGTAAAACAATCATTGTGGGTCTTAATCGCAAAGATAACTTAGTCCGTTTTAATAAACCTGTATCACTACGTTTCATGGCCGATCAGCATGGCACTGATGAAAAACTGGCGCAAAAATTAATTCGTGTCGCCAAAATCCACTTCAGTCGTCAGAAATTAGCAGCCTCAGGTCCTAAACTACCGAATCGCTATCAACTATTTGAGCAACTGCTACGTAATCCAGAAGTTAAAAAAGCCATCCAAATTGAAATCGCAGAACATAATATTTCAGCGAAAAAGGCGGAGAAACGTGCCAATGATTATATTGATGAAATTGTCAGTGATTTTTCTTATAAACTAGTCAAAAACACCAGTAATTTTCTGGGCTGGTTATGGAATAAAATCTACAGTGGGATCAAGGTAAATAACGCAGAACAAGTGCGTAAACTTGCTGCTGATGGCCATGAAATTGTCTTTATGCCTTGTCATCGTAGCCACATGGATTACTTACTTATTTCTTATGTGATTTACAATGAAGGTTTGATCCCTCCACACATTGCCGCTGGTATTAATCTTAACTTCTTCCCTGCAGGCCCTATGTTCCGTCGTGGTGGTGCATTCTTTTTACGCCGGACGTTTAAAGGCAATAAACTTTACGCAACTATCTTTAGAGAATATCTAAGTTTGTTATTCTCGAAAGGCTATTCTGTAGAGTTCTTTACCGAAGGTGGCCGCAGCCGTACAGGACGCTTATTACCGCCAAAAACAGGTATGCTTAACATGACCTTACAAGCGATGTTAAGAGAGCAAAGCCGACCAATTACGTTAGTGCCGGTATATCTAGGCTACGATCATGTAATGGAAGTAAGCACCTACGTAAAAGAATTATCCGGGGCTAACAAAAAGAAAGAAAGTCTATTCCAAGTATTTGGGATCGCCAAAAAGCTTAAAAATTACGGCCAAGCATTTGTTAACTTTGGTGAACCGATCAACCTTAACCAATATTTAAATAAGCACGTTGAAAACTGGCGTGATGACATGAATATGCCGGTTGAAGAACAGCCTGAATGGTTAAATCAAACAACACGTGACCTTGCAAATCAGGTGATGGTGAATATCAATAGTGCCGCTGCGGTAAATGCCTTAACTATTTGCGCATTGATTCTACACGCAGCCCCACATAAAGCTTTAAGCCGAGAAATTTTAGTTCAACAAATTGATAGTTACTTAAAACTACTGCGTAATAACCCGTATAGTGAATTCAGTACCTTGCCTGAAAACAGTGCAGAAGAAATCGTAGATCAAGCAATCTCACTGAAAAAGTTCACCGTACGTGAAGATAGCTTAGGACAAATGCTATCGATGTCATACGAGCAAGCCGTACTATTAACCTTCTACCGTAACAATATTTTGCACCTGTTTGCACTGCCGTCATTAATTGCAGCAATTGTGACTGAAAAGCCACAGACAAACGTAGATGAAATTAACGCTAAAGTTCGTCAGCTTTACCCGTTAATT
>Ga0209395_1003087_pt1 | contig 21027 bp, 23 predicted proteins | sample GOMGulsemesocosm_3_FD_184635 | JGI IMG/M metagenome (GOLD analysis project Ga0209395, IMG submission 184635) | Methane-oxidizing microbial communities from mesocosms in the Gulf of Mexico - GOM9D Gulf of Mexico (SPAdes) (version 2) | ecosystem: Environmental > Aquatic > Marine > Cold seeps... | reverse complement strand
ACTTTATCTTCAGAAAACACCTTTTCAACCTCAGCTAATGCCTTTACTTGGTGGTTATTTAATTTTTTTGACGAAGAAATATCGTTATTAAATTGATTTCTGTCTGTTTGAGTATAATAAATTTCTAGAATACCCTTGTCCACCAACCCTTTCAATACCACAGACGAAACAGAAGCTTTCTCTTCTAACAGTTTTGCTTTTATAGGTTTTTCTGTCCCCACCTTCAAAGAAAAATAGGCCATTACAGCATCTTTTTGCTTTTTAGCTCGCGATAATTTTTCTAATAACTCCTGCAAACCTTCATTTGAATCATATTCAGAAGTCAACCGGACATATTTTACTAATTTCGGCTTGTACTGCTCATATATTTCTTCCTGTAATTTTATAAAACCTCTTGATATCAATCCTTTTATTGGCTTCAATACATTCTTTTTATTCAACAAACTCGATACCTCAGCTATTTTCAAGGACGATTGTCGCTCTAAAGCCTCTAGTACAATAAATTCGTCATCTGTCAATTGCACGTCATCTGACACTTCTACAAGGGTTTTTGAAATTAGCGTTTCACTTTCTAACAAAAAAGAGCTCGGCAAGGATGCACGCATAACATCACCTAAACTACACATATAATATTCAGAAATCCATTTCCAAAATTTCAACTGAAAACTATTAACTATAGAATGTTCATCTAAAATTTGATGTATTTCCTTTGCTTCATATGTTTCCGGCGCGTTTTGATGCACTGAAAACACAATAGCCGTATACAACTTGCTTTTTCCAAACGGAACAGCCACTCGCATCCCTGTTTTTAGAAACTTAAATTCCTCGTAATTTATACTATACGTAAATAGTTTTACTAAAGGAATAGGTAATATGACATCTATAAAATATTGCACAAAACAAATGTAAAAATTCAAATTTGAATTCAGCGTTTTAACTAAAGTTATTAATACAATAGCACCCTTGAATATATTAATAAAAACCTCTTAATTTCGTTTAAGCTTCGACTAAAAGAGTTAAAAACTTATCTCTTCTATTTTAAAGAGCTACAATTAACGTACTTAATTTCACTAGCTAACCATAACACATCATGAATAAAGTTAAAGACATCATAGAGAAACTAGATTTGAAACCCCATCCTGAAGGAGGATATTTTAAAGAGACTTACAGGAGTTTAGGCGAAATCAATAAGAATAGTCTTCACTCAGATTATAATGGAAAAAGAAACCACTCCACTTGTATTTACTTTTATTAACTTCTGATACATTTTCTGCTTTTCATAAAATTAAACAAGATGAAATTTGGCATTTTTATGGCGGATCACCTATTACACTTCATACCATTTCTGAAACTGGAAAACATATAAAACATACAATTGGGCGTGATTTTAGCAAGGGAGAAATACCGCAATTGATAGTTCCTGGAAATCACTAGTTCACAGCAAGTGTTATTAATAAAAATGATTATTCGTTAGTTGGATGTACTGTATCACCAGGTTTTAACTTTAGTGACTTTGAGCTTCCTACAAGTAATGAGTTAATTGCTAAATTCCCCAAGCATCAAAATCTAACAACCGAACTTATACGCTCTTAATTTCAATAATTCAGACAACTGAATTCAAAATAAAATGAATTCAAAACTTTGGATATTGCTCAGTGTATTCGCTTTCTGTTTCGTTGCTATTGGCGTAAAACAAGTAAACACAAACATTAGCCCTTTTCAAATCATCTTTTTCCGAGCTTTTATCTGCCTAACAGCTCTTATAATAATATTACCAAAAAAGACTATCGTCGGAAGCATCTCAAATATCAAACAACATTTATTCAGAAACTTTTTTCACCTCATTGCTCAATATGGTTGGGTTGTAGGAATTGTCTATTTATCACTTGCTGAAGTTACCGCTATTGAATTTACTACTCCAATCTGGATTTTAATCCTAGCAGCCATCTTCTTAAAAGAAAAAACAACCCTCCTAAAAACAGGGAGTATTATTTTAGGCTTTATTGGCATTTTAATAATTATAAAACCTGGCACTGAACTCATTAATACAAAATCAATATTAGTACTATTATCAGCCATTTGCTTTGCAATTGCACATACTACCACAAAAAAATTAGTAAGCTAAAACTCCGCTAGCACTAATAGGATTGTCCGGAATAGCTGCTCTTTTTAGTATGGCAAAGGCATTAATAAAAGAAGACGTTAGCAATCTGATTCCTTTAGACTATTTGCGACTTCCCATCTTAGTTCTAGCTGGTATTTTATTTTACAACGAAAGTTTTGACCTTTCTTTTATCATCGGCGGTTCATTAATTTTTATAGGCAACTTTATCAATCAAAAAAAGACTGTACATTTACCCTATTCAAAACACATTTTATGAAAGCAGTAAGCGTAAAAGAAATTAAAACAGCATTAAACCACCGTTCCCATGATGAAATCATGGAACTATGCCTACACTTATCTAAATTCAAAAAAGAAAATAAAGAGCTACTTACTTATTTATTGTTTGAGTCTGAAAACGAGGAAAACTTCATAAATAGTGTAAAACTAGAAATTGACGAACAGTTTGAACTCATCAACACCAAAACCTATTACTTTATTAAAAAGAGTGTGCGTAAAATATTACGTAATATTAAAAAATATATCCGTTATTCAAAACTACCAGAAACAGAAATCAACTTGTTGCTCTATTTTTGCAAAAAATTAAAAAACTTCAAACCAAGTATTCACAAAAACACTGTATTGCATAATATTTACAAGCGTGAACTAGCTACTGCAAAAAAGAAAGTACTACTCCTTCATGAAGACTTACAGTACGACTTTGGCTTGGAGATAGAAAAGATGGCATCATCTTTGCAACCTATATTATAATTAATAATTTAATACAATAACATGAATAAAGGAACAGTAAAATTCTTCAACGATTCAAAAGGATTCGGATTTATAACAGAGGAAGGTTCAAACAAAGAACATTTTGTACACATCTCAGGATTAGTAGACGAAATTAAAGAAGGAGATGAAGTACAATTCGATCTTGAAGAAGGTAGAAAAGGTTTAAACGCAATAAATGTAAGCGTACTTTAATATACTTATTATTTTAAATGCAAAAACCCTATCAGTTATGATAGGGTTTTTTTATGCGTAATCTTTATTTTTTATTTCTTCCACTTTTTCGAAGCATATACAAATACAAATGCTCTACTTTATCTCTAGCCCAAGGTGTTCTTCTTAAAAACTTCAAACTAGATTTTATAGATGGATTATCATTAAAACAACGAATACTAACCTGAGTACCTAAATGCTCCCATCCGTAATATTCAACTAGCTCCTCTACTATTGTAGCAAGCTTGACTCCATGAAGCGGGTTATTTTTTTGCTCTCCCATTATATACTAATCTCTACGAGGTCTTCTACTTCTACTTTTATCTCCACCACCAGAATTTTTACTATTACTCCCACGATGTCCACCAGTTTTCCTTCTACCACTACCACCAGTTTTCTTTTTTCCACCTCCGGATCTACCTCCACCAGAATTTCTTTGAGCTTTTCCTTTTATCGGCTGACTCTCTAAATCTTCTTTACTAGGCTCATACCCTTCTATAGAACTTGTTGACATTTTTTCGCCTAATAACTTCTCTATACTCTTAAGGTATTCTCTTTCTTCTCCACAAACTAATGAAATTGCCTCACCACTTGCTCCTGCTCTACCTGTTCTACCAATACGGTGCACATAATCCTCAGGTATGTTAGGCAATTCAAAGTTAATTACATGGGGTAGTAACGGAATATCTAATCCTCTAGCAGCAATATCAGTCGCCACTAAAACACGTACTTTATTCTTTTTAAAACCGTCTAAAGCCTTAGTCCTAGCGTTCTGACTTTTATTTCCATGAATAGCAGCAGCAGAAATACCGGCTTTCCCCATTTTTTCTGTCAGCTTATTCGCTCCATGCTTAGTACGCGTAAAAACTAATACTTGTTTCCAGTGACCATCATTAATCAACTTAATAACTAACTCGGTTTTCTTTCCTTTATCAACCCTATAAACTTTCTGATCAACCTTTTCTGCTGTAGTGTTTTCCGGAGCAGCCTCTACAGCTACTGGATTTCTTAAAATACTACTTGCAAATGACTTTATTTCTCTTGAAAATGTCGCAGAGAATAATAACGTTTGTCTCTCTTTAGGCACAAGTTCTAATATTTTTTTAATATCTCTTAAGAATCCCATATCTAACATACGGTCTGCTTCATCTAATACTAGAAACTCAACTTTTCCTAATGATAATGCCCCTTGACTATGTAAATCTAATAATCTACCAGGTGTAGCAACCAACACATCTACTCCACTACGTAAAGTACGTATTTGTGGTTTTTGGTTTACACCACCAAAAATAACCATTGATTGAATATCCAAATACTCACTATATGCCCTTACATTATCGTAAACCTGAGCAGCCAATTCACGTGTTGGCGTTAATACCAATGCACGTATTGGCCTTCTTTTCCATTTGTTTTCTGCCGACAACCTATGTAACATTGGCAAGGTAAAACCAGCTGTTTTCCCTGTACCTGTTTGTGCTGAGGCCAACACATCTTTTCCTTCTAATATTAATGGAATTGCTTTTTCCTGAATTGGAGAAGGCTCAGTATATCCTTTTTTTTCAACGGCTTTTACCAAAGCGTTTGACAATCCTAATGATTCAAATGTCATATTTAATTTTTAATCGATTTTCTGACATCATAATCTGTCAGTGATTTATATGAAGATCGCTTACTTAATAACTCTTTCGTATTAGCAATATCAACATTTCTACCGCAAATATACATTGAATTTTCATCATAGCTAGTTGTTTATATAGTTCTATAAAAAAACGTTGCAAAACTCCAGTACTTATTATATCTTAGATTTATGACAGAAGTAGAAATTGAAAAGGAAAATGCAGCTATTGCCGCTGAGTATAGAAATTTATTAAAAATAAGTTACCAAACACTTACAGAAGATGACAAGAAGTTAATACGATTGGCATTTAATACTGCCGTAGATGCTCATAAGGAGCAACGAAGAAAAAGTGGCGAAGCATACATTTTCCATCCAATTGCTGTAGCAAAAATTGTAGCTGCTGAAATTGGATTAGACGCTACTTCTATTGCTGCTGCACTATTACATGATGTTGTAGAAGATACTGATTTCACCCTAAACGACATGGAACGTTTGTTTGGCGAAACTGTTGCAAGAATTGTTGATGGGCTAACTAAGATTTCTCAATTACAGAGTGACGCAGATGTATCGCTACAAGCTGAGAATTTTAGAAAAATGCTATTGACATTACACGATGATGTACGTGTAATTATCATTAAAATTGCCGATAGATTGCACAACATGCAAACTATGGGCTCAATGCCTGCTCATAAACAAGTAAAGATTGCTTCCGAAACTTTATATATATATGCCCCTCTTGCGCATAGAATGGGTTTGTATAATATTAAAACCGAATTAGAGGATTTAGGATTAAAATATACTGAACCTGAAGTTTTTAATAGTATACTTGAAAAAACTCTTGATTCAAAAGATGAACAAAAAGAATACATAAAAGTATTTAATGATTCCTTACAAAATAGCTTAGACAAAGAGCATATTAACTTTGAAATTAAAGGGCGTCCAAAATCTATTTTTTCAATTCGAAAAAAAATGCTCAAACAAAACGTCACTTTTGAAGAGGTGTACGATAAATTTGCAGTAAGGATTATATATAAATGTGATCAAGATCAAGAAAAATTTATTGCTTGGAAAATATACTCCATAGTAACAGATCATTATAGACCTAACCCAGTACGTTTACGTGATTGGATTTCATCTCCAAAATCTACTGGATATGAAGCGCTACACATAACTGTAATGGGACCAGAAGGTAAATGGGTAGAAGTACAAATTCGTTCTGAACGAATGAATGAAATTGCAGAAAAAGGATATGCCGCTCATTACAAGTATAAGCAAGGCGCTAAAAATGAAGGTGGACTGGACGAATGGCTTGTAAAACTACAAGAAGCTTTAGAAAATCAAGAAGCAAACGCCGTAGATTTTATTGAGCAATTTAAATTGAATTTGTACGCAAAAGAAATTTTTGTATTCACCCCAAAAGGAGATTTAAAATCACTTCCAAAAGGGGCAACATCATTGGATTTCGCATTTAGTGTACATACACAAATAGGTTTTAAAACTCGTGGAACCAAAGTAAATGGAAAATTAGTCCCGTTAAGTCATGTTTTAAAAAGTGGTGATCAGGTAGAAATTATTACTTCCGAAAATACACGACCTAGCGCAAACTGGCTAGATTATGTAACTACATCAAGGGCAAAATCAAAAATAAAATCGTCATTAAATGATGAGAAAAAGCTAATTGCTGCTGAAGGAAAAGAAATTTTAAAACGTAAACTCAAACAATTAAAAATTACTTTTAATGATAAAAGTGTAAATCACCTAGTATCTTTTTTAGAACTGAAAACAAGTTTAGATTTATATTACCGTATTGGCTTAGGAAATATTGACAATCAAAAACTAAAGGATTTTGCAGCTGAACGTAGTAATGCATTTATAAGTTTCTTTAAAAAGAAAACACGAAAACAACATTCACAAGATGAGATTAATAAAGAAGAGATTACCCAAAAATATGACTTATTAGTTTTCGGTAAAGAAGAAGAAAAGCTAAATTACAAACTATCTAGCTGTTGCAACCCTATTCCTGGCGATAAAGTATTTGGCTTTGTTACCGTAAGTGAGGGTATTAAAGTTCATAAAAACAATTGCCCAAATGCTGTCAGTATGCAAGCTAATTATGCATATAGAATTATAAAAGCAAAATGGATAGACTCCTCACAAGAAGAGTATTTTTCTGACTTAACCATTACAGGTATTGATCAATTAGGATTAGTAAACAATCTTACTAAAATAATTTCAAGTAACATGAATGTGAACATGAAAAAAATAAGCTTTGAGACTGATGACGGGTTGTTTAAAGGCCATATTACCGTTTCAGTAAAAAACAAAAAGACCATTGACAAACTGATTGAGAACATTAAAAAAATAAATGGAATTGACCGCGTGATACGTGCTTAACCAAATAAAAATTAGATATGACAACTGAAAAAATCTTTTACACAAACTGTTAATAACCTTGACTAATTTTATCAGGAATAAAGCATTGATTATGGTATAAATAGTTGTAAATTTGCGCGTTCCAATTTTATAAATAATGGAGGGAAAAGACAGTAATCAAGAAATCGTTAAAACAGTTTTTACAGGCTATTTGGAAGAAAATGGTCATCGTAAAACACCAGAACGATATGCGATTTTAAATGAAATTTACAGCAGTAATGATCATTTTGATATTGAGTCATTATACATAATGATGAAAATGAAAAAATATCGCGTAAGCCGTGCTACACTGTATAACACCATTGAATTACTGTTAAATTGTGGCTTGGTTAGAAAGCATCAGTTTGGTGACAATCAAGCACATTATGAGAAGTCGTATTTTGACAAAAACCACGATCATATCATATTAACAGATACTGGAGAAGTTTTAGAGTTTTGTGACCCAAGAATCCAATCAATTAAAAAAACAATTGAAGATATTTTTGACATTGAAATTCATAATCATTCTTTATATTTTTACGGAACAAAAAAAACAAAATAACAACACACTAAACAACACACAATGGCAGTAGATTTACTACTAGGTTTACAATGGGGAGACGAAGGTAAAGGAAAAATTGTTGACGTCCTTACCGCAGATTATGATATCATTGCTCGTTTTCAAGGAGGTCCAAATGCTGGACATACGTTAGAATTTGACGGAATCAAACATGTACTTAGAACTATTCCTTCTGGAATATTTCATAAAAAATCAATTAATGTAATTGGTAATGGAGTAGTAATTGATCCTGTAGTTTTTGTTCAAGAATTACAAGGACTGGATAAGTTTGATATTGATTACAAAGCAAAATTAATTATTTCTCGTAAAGCTCACGTAATTTTACCAACGCACCGTTTGCTTGATGCAGCTTCTGAAGCTTCAAAAGGTAAAGCTAAAATTGGTTCTACATTAAAAGGTATTGGTCCAACTTACATGGACAAAACTGGTAGAAACGGTATTAGAATTGGTGATTTAGAATTGTCTGACTGGAAAGAAAAATACAGAAGCCTTGCTAATAAGCATGAAGCTATGATAAGCTTTTACAATGTTGATGTACAGTATGACTTAGCAGAAATGGAAGCAGAATTTTTTGCTGCTGTTGAAACCTTAAAAGAATTACAGTTTATTGACAGTGAAGAATATTTAAACCAAGCCTTAAAAGCTGGTAAAACAATATTAGCTGAAGGAGCTCAAGGATCTTTATTAGATATTGACTTTGGAACATATCCGTTTGTAACTTCATCAAACACAACTGCATCTGGAGCATGTACCGGTTTAGGTATTGCACCAAATAAAATTAAAGATGTTTACGGAATATTTAAAGCGTACACTACCCGTGTAGGTTCTGGACCTTTCCCTACTGAATTATTTGATGATACTGGCGCTGAAATGGCAAAAGTAGGTCGTGAATTTGGAGCGGTAACTGGTCGTCCAAGACGTTGTGGATGGTTGGATTTAGTAGCATTAAAATATGCTTGTCAAGTAAATGGTGTTACACAATTAATGATGATGAAGGGTGATGTCCTTTCAGGTTTTGATAGCTTAGAAGTGTGTACAGCATACAACTACAAAGGAGAAACAATCACTCATTTACCATATAACATTGAGCCAGAAAACATCAAACCTATCTATACGAAGTTTGCTTGTTGGAAGGAAGACTTAACAAAAATGTCAAGCCCAAGTGAGTTCCCTAAGGAATTAAATGAGTACATCGCATTTTTGGAAGCTGAATTAGAAATTCCAATCAAAATTGTTTCTGTAGGTCCTGACAGAACTCAGACAATACACAGATAAGACACTAGCGTCTTTAATAATAAATCAAACGCCTTTCATACGAGAGGCGTTTTGCTTTATAAATGTCACTTTTCAATCTACTTCTCGATAAAATTGAGGAGGTAATATAGTACGTTTTCCTATAGCTAAGTTAAATGGATATACTTTTTGTAAGCTATCAATCAACAATCCTGATTTAACTTTTTCTTTTTTAATTAATGAATAATAACTATGTAATAAACTTACATATAAACTATCTCTTTTCGAATTATCCTTTATCGCTTTTACATTAAAATTAATTAAAGCATATTTTAACCTATTCTTTAATTTTAAATTATTGTAATAATTAGAAGTTAAAGAGTCTAATTTACTTTGACATAATTTCATAACTAATTCATCATCTACTAACCACCTTCCATCAGGATTAACAATTAAACCTAAATCATTTCTTATCCGCCAACAACTCCAAATAGTATCATCGCACAAATACTGTGGCAAGACTTGTAAGTAAGTATTATAACTTGATAAAAATAAATAAGCCGTTTTACCTTCTCCTCTGCGACAATATTCTTCCTCTAGCTCAACATATTCATTATCTGATTTTATGGTGTCCAGACAAAATACAAAAGCATCATCTGACACTTTATGTTTATATATATGGTTTGCTGTTAATTCCTCTATTCTATATTTTTCACGCTGTGTATAATCTTTGTTACAAGAAAAAAATAACATTATTAATAGGACAAATAATAACTTATATGACTTCATTAGACTCATTCGCTTTAGAAACATAACTTATCAATAACTATTCCTAAATTTTAACTCACATGTTTTAAACAGATACTAGGCTTACTACTTCCTCACAATTCTTTTTATTTTTTTAACTCCATTCATACTTATTGATACAAAATAAATACCCGATTTAAATTCTGTTACATCAAGTACAAATTCCTTTGAATTTGGATTTACAGAGTCAACCACAGCTCCCAGCATATTTATCACTATTATTTCTTCCATTTTTAAACTCGCAGAAATAGAAACCTTTTCGTCTGCAAAACTCGGGTAGAGGTTGACAATATCATTACTTATTGGTGGTGCTGGAGGCGGACATGAATTAAAACTACCTCCTTCAATAAAAACAGCAGAATCTAATTGTAATGAACCTAAATCTGAAATTACAAGCTTTAAGTGATAAACATCCCCAGGAATTACATTAGCAAAAGCAGTAATAGGAACAGTTTGACCTCCAAATTCTATAGCTGAATTTTGTGCAATTGAAGAATCAGTATCATCAAAATTATAATGAGAAAAATATTGTTCATTTGCATCAATACAGATTGATGGCAAAACAGTATGTATATTATCTGTACTTACAAAATCAGTAAAAGTATAACTTGCTGGTAATACTGCAAGATTAGAAGAAGAATCACCAGCAACAAGATTTGTCAAAATAAAAGCTAATGATTCTGTATTCGGACATTCATTATTTTTATTATAATGTTCTGAAGCTAGAATAAACCGAAAGCTTATTTCATTTTCTGTAGGAACAAAATCAAATTCTATATAACTAGCATTTATTGAATTGACATCTCCAGTAGCATGTTCTAAATCTACATCTCCATTCCATCCAATTTCTTGCCCACTTAATACTTCATCATTAGGTCCTGGAGCTTCCATAGCATTTCCTGTACTTAATATTATTCCGTTTTCAAAAGGAAAGTTTGTTCCATTTTTTTCAAAATAGGCAATCCCATTAACACTAGTTCCTGTGTAGGATTGTACATTTGTAATTGTTACACAAGTAGCCCCGCCATTCAAGACATCTTCTATTAACTGTTCTGAAGAGTAAGTAGTATTATTTGTTGTAATTTGTGCGTTTATTGAGGATATAAATGAAAATACAATTAAGTAAAGAAAATAATTTTTATTCATAAACTGGTATCATTATAATTAAAGGGTTATTCAAAAATAAGATATTTTTCACACATATATAGATGATAATTTTAGAAAAACATATCGTTCCTGAAGGAGAATACCGTATTCGCTTACAAGAATATGCAGGTACTGTATTTGAGAAACTACAAAGCCGTAGCGCTGTAAAAAAATGTATCGCTAAAAAATGTATTTTGATTGACGGTGAAATTGCTGAAACAAGTAACTGGATAAAAGCTGGACAACTCATAGAACTTATTGCTCCTGACACAAATCCTAAAAAAATATTTCAATTACAATTAGAAGTACTTTATGAAGACGACTATTTTGCTGCAGTTAATAAACCAGCAGGATTTCCCACAAACGGAAACTATTATAAAACAATAGAGAACGCTTTACCATACAATCTCAAAACCTCCTCTAAGTCTGACGCTTTAAACTTTCCAAAACCAGTACACCGATTGGATAATCCAACAAGTGGTATATTATTAGTAGCTAAAACAAAATCAGCACAAATAAACTTACACAATCAGTTTGAAGCAAAAGGAATACAAAAGGAATATCATGCCGTGGTTGCGGGGAAACTACCTGAATCAGGAATTATAAAGAATGACATTAATATTCAAATAGCACTCACTGAATATAAAGCTATCAATCAAGTACCTGCTTTACAAAATGAATATTTAACCTTAGTTAAATTATTTCCAAAAACAGGACGCACACACCAGTTACGTATTCATTTATCAGAATTAGGGTTTCCTATTGTAGGCGACAAACTATATGCTCCAAAAAATGTAATGATGCATAAAGGCCTGTTTTTAGCTGCAACAAATATTCAGTTCCTACATCCTCACACTAAAGAAACTACACTAATTTCCTCAGCTATACCCGACAAATTTAACAACTACCTAGTTCGAGAACAAAAGCGTTTTATTAAATATAATACACAATAAAACATATTTACACTTTAACTTTGTTAATTTTTTATTTAATTTTATTAAACAAAAAATTGTTTTAATTAAAAAAACACATATCTTTGATCTATCAAAACAAATTTTGTTATATCAAATGAAAAAACTACCAGTAAATTGCCCAAGTTGTGAAAGTGCTCTTGTAGCAAGTCAACTATCATGTTCGGAATGCGAAACTGTTATTTCAGGAAGTTACTCCTTACCTGTTTTACTACAATTATCTAAAGAAGATCAAGACTTTATTTTTGAGTTCATATTAACCAGCGGAAGCTTAAAAAAAATGGCAGCTAAAATGGAGAAAAGCTACCCTACCGTAAGAAACAAATTGGACGATATTCTTGAAAAAATTAACCAATTAAAAACTAATTAAAAAACTAATCAATATGAAAACATTATTATTTAAACCTTTCGAAAAATATTCCGAACAAAAACTATTAATTGCTGGAGTAATTGCTACACTTATTGGAGCATTAGTAGCTTATGTCTTAAACTGTAGATTTGTAGGAGTCTTCCAAATGATTTTTGATGACACTGCTATAGTCCAGTCATTAATCGATAACATCATTATAATGTGTTGCTTAACAATATTTTTATTTATTGTAGCAAAATTTATTTATAAAAAAACACGCTTAATAGATATTGTTGTTACAACCTTAGTTGCCTATATACCTTTTTACATACTACCTATTTTCAATATAAACAACACTCTTAAAATTGCACATGATAATATTTTAATGCATTCTCAACCAGAATTAGTAAATCAAATCCCTATGATAAGTTTGATAATTTTAATTGTGTTTGGTCTATTTACATTACTTATACTAGCTTGGGTTATTGCTTTATTATATAACGGATTCAAAACTGCTGCAAATGCAAAAGGAGTGAAAGCAATTATAATTTTTGCAATTGCAATAATTTTAGCAGATGTTGCATCGAGATATTTAATTTTCCACTTAAATTAAAAGAAACTGCAACAAAGCACAAGTACAATAGTCTTTATAAAAAAACCTTATGATTATAGTAGTACTTATATTTATAACCATTGCAATTTTAATTAAATACGGAAAAATGTATTTTCTTATTGCTGGGTATAACACCATGTCGGCTGAAAAAAAAGCAACTTATGACATTGAGGGGATAGCAAATCTATTTAAAAATGTATTCTTTGGAATGGCATTACTAATTAGTATTGGAAACATTATTTCTAAATTATTAGAAAATCCAATGATAGAGAATATTACATTCTTTGGAGCTATACTTATTGGAATACCCTATTTATTAGTAAAATCTAACTCCGAGAAATATAAATTTTAACGCTTTGAGCTAAACAATTATTGTTTGGCATCTAATTTGAATATCATTTAAAAAATAACATATGAAAAGTCTATTATTAATTATCGGAATACTATATAGTTTCAGTCTATCAATTTTTGCACAAGACAATATTGCTCAGGATTTAATTATCAGCGATTATGTAGAAGGTACTCTAATTACACCTAATAATAAAACAAATACACTTGCTATCATTATTCCAGGCTCAGGACCAACAGACCGTGATGGGAATCAGAATTTCATGAAAAATAATTCTTTGAAATTTCTTGCACAAGATTTATCTGATAATGGAATTGCAACTTTTAGATATGACAAGCGAGCCTTAACTATGTTAAAAAAAGGGGCTACAGAAAAAAAAATAAAACAAGTCCGTTTTGATGACTTTGCAACCGATGCCCAAAAAGTAGTGAGCTACTTTAAAAACAGAAAACGATATGATAAAATTTATATTATTGGTCATAGCCAAGGGTCATTAGTAGGGATGATAGCTGCTACTGAATACGTTGATGGCTTTATCTCTATTGCGGGTGCTGGTAAGTCAATCGATCAAATTATCTTAGAGCAAATAGGTATGATGGGGGCAAATGATTTAGTTGAAAGCGCTAAAAAAACATTTGAAATTATGAAAACAGGAAAAGTTGATAAGAATTTCAATCCTGGTCTTGCTAATATTTTCAATTTGGATGTTCAGCCGTTTATTATGAATTGGATTTCTTATTCTCCTACTGAAGAATTAGCCAAACTGACTATACCAACGCTTATTATTAACGGGACAAATGATATACAAGTTTCAACTACTGAGGCAGAACTACTTAAAAGAGCAAAAGAAGATTCTGAGTTAGTAATTATTGAAAATATGAACCACGTATTCAAAACGGTAGTCAGTAAAGATACTCAGGAAAACACCAAAACCTACAATATGCCTCAATTAATAAACAGTCCTGAATTAGCTGAGAAAATCATTGCTTTTATTAAAAAATAAAATCTTCTACATATATTTATCAAGCAGCTCAAAGAGCTGCTTTTTTTTCCCAATGCACTTCATCAGAAGTTTTTAATTAACGAAATACAATAGTTTTAATTCATAAGCTTATACTTGTATTAAGGCCATTGATTTTTGTACTTTGCGCTAATCTAAAAAAACAAAAATGGATAAGATACCAATTTTCACTAATGACACGATTGTATTTGGAGTATTAATGCTCTCCTTAGGATTTATTTTCTATACAGAATCTAAAGAATCTGGATTTTGGAAAAAGTTTTACAAAATAGTTCCTGGATTATTTATGGCCTATATGATTCCTGCCCTATTTACCACATTAGGTGTTATTGCTCCTGAGTGGGAAACCAAAGATGCAGCTGGCACTATTACCGAACACCATTCAAATTTATACTATGTATCAAGTAGGTTTTTATTACCTGCAGCTTTGGTATTGATGACTTTAAGCATTGATTTAAAAGCAGTATTTAGCTTAGGTTGGCGAGCTTTGGTTATGTTCTTTACAGGTACCGTGGGTATCGTTATTGGAGGACCGATTGCTATTTTAATTGTATCAATAATTTCACCTGAAACGGTTGGTGGTGCTGGACCAGATGCCGTATGGAGAGGTTTGTCTACATTAGCAGGAAGTTGGATTGGTGGAGGTGCAAACCAAACAGCTATGTTAGAAATATATGGATTTAACCAAGCTAAATACGGGAGTATGGTATTTGTTGATATCGTAGTAGCCAATATATGGATGGCTATATTATTAATAGGAATTGGGAAATCTAAAAAAATAAACAAATGGTTGAATGCTGACACCTCATCTATTGAAGCCTTAAAAGAAAAAATGTCAACTTTTACAGATAGTGTTAAACGAAACCCTTCTTTAACAGATATCATGATCATGCTCGCTATTGCTTTTGGTACTGTAAGTTTTGCTCATTTTGGAGCTGGTTATTTAGCTCCTTTATGTAAAGAATTTGTAGCAAGTATTGAATCTCCTACTACACGAAACATCTTCACTTTTCTTGGCTCTAGTTTCTTTTGGATGATATCCTTATCAACTATTGTGGCCATTTTCCTTTCTTTCACAAAAGCTAAAAACTATGAAGGTGCTGGAGCCAGTAAATTCGGGAGTGTATTTATCTATATTTTAGTTGCTTCCATAGGTATGAAAATGGATTTAGCATTGATACTTGATAACAAAATGCTGATTTTAGTTGGAGTAATTTGGATGAGTATCCATGCAATATTACTTATCATAATGGCAAAACTTATTAAAGCACCTTACTTCTTTTTAGCTGTAGGTAGTCAAGCTAACGTTGGAGGTGCAGCTTCTGCCCCTATTGTTGCTTCTGCATTTCACCCATCATTAGCAACTGTAGGTGTATTATTAGCTGTTTTTGGATATGCTATTGGTACCATTGCAGCAATTGCGTGTACAATTTTAATGGAAATTGTTGCTGTTTCCGGTTAATATAATTGGCATAATAAGTAAAGAATTGCATCTTTGTATTGTTAAATTAGAATCACATAAAATAAGTCATAGAATGAAAAAAATAATATTCCTTTTTGTAATAATCATAAGCATAGTTTCTTGTAAAAAAGAAAACGAAATGAATATTGAAGCAACAATAACAGGGTTAAAAAAAGGAACTGTTTATTTACAAAAAATACAAGACAGTGCCTTAGTAAACCTTGATTCTATTGTCATTAATGGAAATGATTCTTTTTCATTGAGTACTATTGTAACTGCTCCTGAATTATTTTATATTTATGTGGATAAAGTAGATGGTACAGAGTACAATGACCGCATAACTTTCTTTGGAGAAAAAGGAGAATTGAAGCTATACACCCATTTGAACAAGATAAATTCTGAAGTAAGTATTACCGGAAGTAAAAACCATAGAATATTTACTGAATATCAAGGCGCTTTGAAAAACATCAATACAAAACTAGCCCAAGCAAATGTAGAATTCATTCAAGCGCAACTAAAAAACAACGAGGATGACATTGTTGCTTTAGATAAAAAAGTAAACACCTTAATGCGCTCAAAATACTTGAGAGCTATTCAGTTTGCATTGAATCACAAAAGAACTTCAGTTGCAGCTTATATTGGTGCTAGAGAGATTTCGGAAGCAAATGTAAAGTACTTAGACTCTATTTATAATGGACTTTCTAAGAAAGCTAAAAATACTATTTACGGCGAAGAATTGGCGTTGATAATTAAAGAACGTAAATAATTTATCATTACAGTTTGTTAGAATTATATTAGTTCAAACAAAAATAACTTCATAATATTGCACTATTAAATAGTAACAAATGAATTTTAATCAATTACATCATCATCATTTTCATACTTGCATTCAGGCGAGCAGGATTTGATATATGTAATTTTAACAATATTTTTCAAAACCCGTCTGAGTAATCAGACGGGTTTTTTGTTTTTACCTCCCTAAAGTTTACTCAGATATTATCCAATTAAAAAATGAGTACACTAAAAATTGCCGTTCAAAAAAGCGGAAGATTAAATCAAGATTCCCTTAAATTATTAAAAGATTGTGGGATTGATGTCAACAATGGGAAAGATCAGTTAAAGGTAGCAGTTTCTAATTTTCCTCTAGAAATCCTATACCTAAGAAACTCTGATATTCCACAATACCTAGAAGATGGTGTTGTTGATATTGCTATTATCGGAGAAAACCTATTGATTGAAAAAGACAAAAAAGTTGAAATTATCGAAAAACTAGGATTCTCAAAGTGTAAGGTCTCCTTAGCTGTTCCTAAAGAAATTGAGTCTGATGAGTTAACATACTTCAACGGAAAAAAAATAGCAACTTCTTACCCAAATACATTGCAAACCTATTTAACTAAAAATAACATTGATGCTGAAATACACGTAATTTCTGGATCTGTTGAAATTGCTCCTAATATCGGTTTAGCAAATGGCATTTGTGACATTGTAAGTTCTGGAAGTACTTTATTCAAAAATGGCTTAAGAGAAACACAAGTTATCCTAAAGTCTGAAGCGGTATTAGCAAAATCTAATATACTTCCTCCAGAAAAAAGAGCGATACTTGACCGATTAGTATTTAGAATTCAATCAGTTTTAAGAGCAAAAAACACAAAGTACATTTTAATGAATGTACCTAATGATAAAATTGAAGAAGTAAGTAATGTTCTACCAGTACTGAAAAGCCCAACTTTACTACCCTTAGCAGAGGAGGGCTGGAGTTCTTTACATTCTGTTATTGAAGAAAGTAAATTTTGGGATGTTATTGACGAGTTAAAAAATGCTGGAGCTGAAGGCATTTTAATTGTTCCTATTGATAAAATTGTATTGTAATGAAAGTAGTTAAATATCCTAGCAACCAAGATTGGGAAAGTTTAATCAAACGACCTGAAATTGCTCGTAATGAATTAGACGCGATAGTATCTGAGGTTTTAGAAAATGTAAAAACTAACAAAGATCAAGCGCTAGTTGAATATGCTCAAAAATTTGATAGCGTTACATTAACAAGTCTTTCGGTTAGTGAAAACGAAATTTCTGAAGCAATCAAATTGGTATCTGATGAACTAAAAGAAGCTATCAACTTAGCAAAGAATAATATTGAAAAATTTCACGCTGCTCAAAAAAATACAGTTGAAATTATTGAAACTACTCCTGGTGTTCAATGCTGGAGGAAGAGCTTGCCAATTGAAAAAGTTGGCCTATACATCCCTGGAGGTTCGGCGCCATTGTTTTCTACTATTTTAATGTTGGGAGTACCAGCAACACTAGCTGGTTGTAAAGAAATTATATTGTGTAGCCCTCCTAACAAAGAAGGGAAAATTCACCCTGAAATTTTATATACAGCTAACCTTATTGGTGTTACTAAAATATTTAAAGTTGGAGGCGCACAGGCAATTGCTGCAATGGCATTTGGAACTGAAACCATACCTCAAGTATATAAAATATTTGGTCCAGGAAATCAGTTTGTTACTAAAGCCAAAGAATTAGTGCAATTAAGTGGTGTTGCTATCGACATGCCAGCAGGACCCAGTGAGGTATTAGTTATTGCGGATAAAACTAGTAATCCTGCGTTTGTAGCGGCTGATTTATTGTCACAAGCAGAACACGGTGCTGACAGTCAGGTAATATTACTTTCTGATAATGATAAAGTAATAGAAGCAACTATTATAGAGATAACAAAACAATTGGCTGAATTACCACGAGTTGACATAGCTACACAAGCATTAAAACACAGCAGTGCAATTGTTCTTGAAACAATTAGTGATTGTGTAGGATTCAGTAATAAATATGCACCTGAGCATTTAATTCTTGCTTCAGATAAAGCTGATAATTGGCTAGATACTATTACGAATGCAGGCTCAGTATTTATTGGGAATTACAGCTGTGAAAGTGCTGGTGATTATGCTAGTGGCACAAATCACACACTACCAACAAATGGATACGCTAAAAACTATAGTGGCGTTTCTTTTGACAGTTTTGTAAAGAAAGTAACCTTTCAAAAATTATCCAAACAAGGAATTCAAAACATTGGACCTGCAATAGAGTTAATGGCTGAAGCAGAGGAATTATTTGCACACAAAAATGCAGTTACACTTAGATTGAAAGAAAATGTTTAGTTTAAAAAATATAGTTCGAAAAAACATCTTAAACTTGGAAGCCTATTCAAGTGCTAGAGATGAATATACTGGTGATGCTAGTGTGTTTCTAGATGCAAACGAAAATCCGTTTGGAAACTTAAATCGTTACCCTGACCCACAGCAAAAGGCTTTGAAAGAGGCTTTGAGTACCCTAAAAAACATTGCTGTAGAAAATGTTTTTATCGGCAATGGTAGTGACGAAGTGATCGATTTAGCATTCAGAATATTCTGTACACCAGGAAAAGACAAGGCACTTACCTTCTCTCCTACTTATGGTATGTATGATGTTTCTGCTAATATCAATAATATTGAATTAATCAAAGTTCCTTTAACAGATGATTTTCAGATTAACATTGATGAAACAAAATCATTTTTAAATGATGATTGTTTAAAACTAATTTTTATCTGTTCGCCTAATAATCCTACAGGGAATACAATTAACTCGGCTGACATTGAATATATTTTGAATAATTTTAATGGAGTTGTTATTGTAGACGAAGCGTATATTGATTTCAGTCCAGAAAATTCTTGGAATACAAAACTAGCAGAGTACCCTAACTTAATTATAAGTCAAACTTTTAGTAAAGCATGGGGATTAGCTGCTGCAAGGGTTGGTGTAGCATATACAAATGCTAACATCATCAATTTATTCAACAAAGTGAAACCTCCATATAATGTAAGTGAACTGAATCAAAAAGCAGCTCTTAATATTTTGGGGAAAATTACTGAATTTGAAAAGAACAAGCGAATTATATTAATTGAAAAAGATAGAGTATCAAAAGAATTAAAAACACTCGCACAAGTAAAAAAGGTATTCCCTTCAGATGCTAACTTTCTATTAATAGAAGTTAATAATGCTAACGGGACATACAATAATTTAGTGGCTCAGAAAATAATCATTCGAAATCGAAATAGCGTCATTAAAAACTGTGTTCGGGTAACAATAGGAAGTCATGAAGAAAACACCATATTAATAAACGCACTTAAAAATAGTTAACATGAAAAAAGTACTTTTTATAGATAGAGATGGTACACTAGCAATTGAACCACCAATAGATTATCAATTAGATAGTTTAGAAAAATTAGAGTATTATCCTGGTGTTTTTCAAGGTTTGGGAAAAATTGTTCGTGAGCTAGATTATAAATTGGTCATGGTAACCAATCAAGATGGTTTAGGTACAGACTCATTTCCTGAAGATACCTTTTGGCCAGCACAAAACAAGATTATTGAAGCTTTTAAAAATGAAGGAATCGTTTTCTCAGAAATATTAATTGATAAAAGTTTCCCTGAAGACAATGCTCCTACTAGAAAGCCAAGAACTGGTTTACTACCAAAATATATTTATGGTAATTACGATTTAGAAAATTCTTATGTTATTGGTGATAGAGCAACTGATATTGAGTTAGCTGAAAATTTAAAGTGCCAAGGAATCTTTATCAGTAAAGACTCTAATAATTATGCTTCGTTAATTACAAAAAGTTGGGAAGAAATTTATCAATATTTAAAATCGAAGCCTAGAAAAGGAATCATTAATCGTGTGACTAATGAAACTAATATTGCTATCGAAGTAAACTTAGATGGTTCTGGTAAAAGTAATATTTCTACTGGCTTAGGTTTTTATGACCACATGTTAGAGCAAATTTCAAAACACGGGAACTTAGATTTATCTGTTCAAGTTAAAGGCGATTTAGAAATTGATGAACACCACACTATCGAAGATGTTGCTATTGCATTAGGTGAAGCTTTTGTAAAAGCCCTAGGGAACAAGAAAGCTATCGAACGTTATGGGTTCTTATTACCAATGGACGATTGCTTAACACAAGTAGCTATTGATTTTGGAGGTAGGCCATGGTTAGTTTGGGATGCTTCTTTTAAAAGGGAAATGATAGGTAAAATGCCTTCTGAAATGTTTATGCACTTTTTTAAATCGTTCAGTGATGCTGCTAAATGTAATTTAAATATTAAATCAGAAGGAGATAATGAGCACCATAAAATAGAATCTATTTTTAAAGCATTTGCAAAAGCCATAAAAATGGCCACATCTAAAACTAATAATTACTCCATTCCGAGTACAAAAGGAATTATATAAATGATCGCAATAGTAAAATATAACGCTGGAAATATCCGTTCCGTACAAAATGCTTTAACTCGTTTAGGTTATGAGAGTATTATTACTGATGATGCAACGG
>Ga0209395_1003080_pt1 | contig 21067 bp, 21 predicted proteins | sample GOMGulsemesocosm_3_FD_184635 | JGI IMG/M metagenome (GOLD analysis project Ga0209395, IMG submission 184635) | Methane-oxidizing microbial communities from mesocosms in the Gulf of Mexico - GOM9D Gulf of Mexico (SPAdes) (version 2) | ecosystem: Environmental > Aquatic > Marine > Cold seeps... | reverse complement strand
CGTGGCCTATCGTCGCGACCGCACTCCTGTTTTCTGCCGCGATATCGAAGCAGACGGCGCAATGACTGTGTTGCTGAAAGATGCGATGCAGCCAAACCTGGTGCAGACCCTAGAAAACAACCCGGCGTTTGTGCACGGTGGTCCGTTTGCCAATATCGCACACGGCTGTAACTCGGTTATCGCCACTACAACCGCGCTGAAAGTGGCTGACTATGTTGTCACCGAAGCTGGCTTTGGTGCTGACCTGGGGGCCGAAAAGTTCATGAACATCAAGTGCCGCAAAGCAGGTCTGGCCCCATCGGTGGTGGTTCTGGTTGCGACTGTGCGTGCGATGAAGATGAACGGCGGTGTGGCCAAGGCTGATTTGGGCGGCGAAAACGTTGATGCAGTGCAGTCGGGTTGTGCCAACCTGGGACGTCATATCGAAAACCTGAAATCCTTTGGTGTTCCGGTTGTTGTTGCGATCAACCACTTTGTTACCGACACTGATGCCGAAGTGCAGGCGATCAAAGACTTTGTGGTCGAGCAGGGATCCGAGGCGATCCTGTCGCGTCACTGGGAACTGGGTTCGGAAGGCTCGGCTGATCTGGCGACCCGTGTGGCCGAAATTGCTGATGCGGATGTGGCCAACTTTGCGCCGATCTATCCTGACGACATGCCACTGTTCGAGAAAATCGAAACCGTCGCCAAGCGTATTTACCGCGCTGACGAAGTTCTGGCTGATCAGAAGATCCGCAACCAGTTGAAAGACTGGGAAGAGCAGGGATACGGTAATCTGCCGGTCTGTATGGCCAAGACACAGTACTCGTTCTCGACCGATCCAACCCTGCGCGGTGCGCCTGTTGGTCACTCGGTTCCGGTACGCGAAGTGCGCCTGTCGGCAGGAGCTGGATTTATCGTTGCGGTCTGCGGTGACATCATGACCATGCCAGGTCTGCCACGTAATCCGGCAGCCAAATCCATCCGCCTGAACGACGAAGGCGAGATCGAAGGCTTGTTCTAAGACGCAATATGCGCTTTCTGCGGCCCGGGGAGACCCGGGCCGCAGGAGTATTGAGATATGACCCAATTGACACCACCGCAGAACTGCCGGGACATGGTCGAGCTAAGGGGTGAAATAGACGCTCTGGATGGGCGTCTTATTGCGCTTTTGGCGACGCGGGCAGAGTATATCGACCGCGCAATTGCGTTAAAACAAATCAATGGCTGGCCAGCCCGGATACCACAACGGGTGGAAGAGGTGGTCACCAAGGTGCGCAACTCTGCCGAGGCCGAGGGGTTGGACCCTGAATTGGCAGAGATTGTGTGGCGGCAGTTGATAGACTGGTCAATCGCGCGGGAAGCGCAGGTTATTCGGGAAACATGAGCGGGCTTTTGGCAAAGTTCGGGGAAAAGGAAGAATTTAATGGCAGCTAGTATCATCGACGGTAAGGCCTTTGCCGCCACCGTGCGTGAAAAAGTGGCAGGACATGTTGCCCGCCTGAAAGAAGAGAATGGTATCACACCAGGTCTGGCTGTGGTTTTGGTGGGCGCAGATGCTGCGTCCGAGGTTTACGTGGCCGCCAAGCACAAGACCACGGTGGCGGCTGGTATGGCTTCGTTCGAGCACAAGCTGCCTGCTGATGTGTCCGAAGAGGAGCTGTTCGCGCTGATCGACCAGTTGAACGCAGACCCCAAGGTACATGGCATCCTGTGCCAGTTCCCGGTGCCGGAGCACCTGAATGAGCGCCGTGTGGTGGCCCGTATTGATCCGTCCAAGGACGTGGATGGTCTGAGCGTGGTGAATGCTGGTCTGCTGGCAAGCGGTGAAAAAGGCCTGGTGTCCTGCACGCCTCTGGGCTGCCTGATGCTGCTGCGTGATCAGCTAGGCAATATGTCGGGCAAGACTGCCGTGGTGATCGGTCGTTCGAACCTGTTTGGCAAACCAATGGCCCAACTGTTGCTGCAGGAAAGCTGCACTGTGACCATCGCCCATTCGCGCACGCAGGACTTGGCTGCGGTCTGCCGCGACGCTGACATTCTGGTTGCCGCCGTTGGCAGGGCCGAGATGGTCAAAGGCGACTGGGTAAAGCCTGGCGCCACGGTCATCGACGTCGGCATCACGCGCATCCCGCATCCAGAAAAGCCCGGCAAGACAAAGCTGCTGGGGGACGTCGACTTTGCCGAGGCGGCCGAGGTCGCAAATGCAATCACGCCGGTGCCCGGTGGTGTTGGTCCGATGACCATTGCTTGTCTGCTGGCAAATACCGTGACGGCCTGCTGTCGCGCCAATGGTCTGGCCGAGCCGGAAGGGCTGACCGCCTGATCCTGCACCTGTTGTCAGGTTGGATTTGAGTAATTTTGGCAAAAAGATGCAGGGGCGGCTCGTAGGGGTCGCCTTTGTTGTATTTGGCTCAGGCCTGCACGGGGACCATGGTGCCTTGCAGGATAGCGATTAGTTTTTCAGTGCTGTCGGTAATGGCGTGGACTTCGGCGGTGACAACCAACAAGCGGCGGCCGGGTTTAATGATTTTGCCGGTGGCGCGGAGATAGTCCCCCCTGGCGGGGGCCAGCAGGTTGATTTTTATCTCGGCGGTCATCACCTCTTGGTCGGAAGGCATTTTGGTCAGCGCGGCATAGCCAGCGGCGGTGTCGCCGATGGCAAAGGTCAGCGCGGCATGGGCGACGCCGTGCTGTTGGCGGCTGCCGGGCAGGATGGGGGCGGTGATGATGACGCTGCCGTCGCTGACTTGCGCCAGTTCAGCACCAAGGGTCTGCATCATAGACTGGCGGGCAAAGCTGTCGCGGATGCGGGTTTCGATCTCGGTCATCAAAGACTCCTGGGTTGGTTCTGACAGCATAGGGTATAGGCCTTGCTGTGGGGAAAAACGTGGCGGCGCTTGCGAAAAGTTCGGTCCGGCAGTGGCGAGTAGTACGGTGGGATGCGCCGGTGGCGGTCCGGGAGGGTAAGCCGTCATTTTGCTAATTTGTTGGCTCAGTGAAAAAGGTCAAAAGCCTTTTGCTTTATTGCGACGGAAGACTGCCGGACAATCGTATTATAAGTGGGGAGTTAAGCAACGGAGAGTTTGATGAAGAAATTACGAATCTGGGCTACGCCTTTGACCATTGGCAGTTTTTTGATCATGGCGGTATCGGGTGTTTTGATGTTCTTTCACTTGAATACTGGGCTGAATAAACTGGTGCACGAATGGGCTGGCTTGGTGATGATTGGCGCTGTAGTTGTACATGTTGTTTTGAATTGGCGTCCATTTGGGACCTATTTCAAACGTCCGGTGGCGCAGGGGCTTATTGGGTTTTGCGCTGTGGTTCTAGCGCTGTCATTTGTGCCGGTCTCCGGCGGAGGAAATTCAGCTCGGCCCGTCATGATGGCCGTTGGGCAAGCAGATGTTGAGACTGTAATTGCCTTAAGTGGTTTGACACTGGAGCAGGGTTTGGACCGACTGAAAACCGTTGGGATCACAGACGTTGAGGGCATGACGATGCCCGCATTGACCCAGGGTGATCAGAGCGTGCAAGACAAGGTCATTCAAGCTCTGTTTGATAAGTAAAGTTTGGAAATGGGGCTGTAGGCCCCAAGCCATCACTTCACAATCACCTCGTCCTTGACGAACATATTGGCCCAGGCGCGGTCAATCAGGTCGGGGGACATCTGGTATGGGATGCCCTCGAACTCGCAGATTGCGATCATCTGGTCGATCAGGAACACTGGCTGATAGTTAGCATAGATATTGTCGATAGTTGGGTATTTCTTCTTGAGCAGATGCACCAACGTTGCTTCGTCCAGTGCCATGCCTTTCTTGCGGGCGACGAGGGCAAAGATCTTGAGGAAATTTTCCTGGCTGGGGCCATCGATCTTGATCTTGAAGAAGATCCGGCGCAGGGCGGCGGTATCGAAAATCTCGTTTGGGTGAAAGTTTGTGGAAAAGATCACCAAAGTATCGAACGGCACTTCGAACTTTTCACCCGATTGCAGCGCCAGGATGTCTTTGCTTTCTTCCAGTGGAACAATCCAGCGGTTGATCAGGGCCTGCGGCGGCTCGACCTGTCGCCCCAGATCGTCGACGATAAAGATACCACCGGTGGCTTTTAGCTGCAGCGGCGCCTGATAGGTGCGCGCGGTGGGGTTGTAGACCAGATCCAGCATCGACAGGGTCAACTCGCCGCCGGTGACCACAGTAGGGCGCTCACAGCAGACATAGCGGCTGTCAAAACGGCGTATGCGGCGCAGGGCGTTAGGATCGTCCTGCACCTGTTCCACTTCGGTGTGCACAATGGGGTCATAAACGGTGATCACCTGACCGGCGTATTCGATGGCAAGCGGCACATAGACCTGATCGCCCAAGGCATCACGGATCCCGTTGGAGATCGAAGATTTACCATTGCCGGGTGGGCCATACATCAGGATCGAGCGACCGGCACTAACCGCTGGTCCAAGGTGATCCAGAAGGCTGTTTGGCAGTACCAAGTGCCCCATGGCATTGGTCAATTGATCACGGGTGACCTGAATATTGCGGATCGACTGGCGTTTGACCTGCTCGCGGTAGACATCCAGCGGCACAGGCATGGCACCGAAGTACTCAGATTGTGTCAGAGCATCCAGCGAGCGCGCCTTACCGGCATCGGTTAACTGATAACCCATTTCATTGCCGCTGTTGGCATTCAGCGTGCCGGTCGCCTCGAGCAGTTTTTGCTCGCGGGCGATATCGACCAGTTCTTGTGTGACCGAAACCGGCAGGCAGATCGCGTCGGCGATTTCAGTGACCATGTTGACGTTTTTGCGAAAGATGGTTTTCAGCAGAATGTCACGCATCATCACGGACGGTAGCTGCAATTGCTCCAGCCCTTTGGGGGCAGGGGGGGCCATCACGGAAGAGGTCTGCATGTTCATGAGTATCGGCCTGTTGCTTGTCGCTGCTTCGGTACACCCCCGGTCATTGTACCGGTGTGCGGTTGAGGAACAGTTTATTCAGCACTGTGGCAACAGCGGGGCAATGCTGTAGCAATTCAGCGATTGTTGCCGATGCCTAAACGACGCTGAGGGCGCATCCCGACCTAGTAGCCAGGCATTTGGGCACATCTAGCTGCCGAAAAAGGCGCCAAGGATCAGGTAGATCGCCAATGACCCACCCAGACACAGACCCATCGGAAACTTGTTGCCAACGTCCCAGCTCTGCCAGTCGGGGGCCAGTTTTCGCAATGGTGTGTGTTTGGCGATGCGGTGGGTGACAAACCCGGCCAGCATATTGGCAGTGAAAATCAGCATGATAATGCGCAGGTCGCCAAAGGCCACCAGCGGCGCGGCGGCTCCGGCAAATTTGGCATCCCCAGCCCCAATCATGCCTGAGCTGTAGAATAGAAATCCCAGACCAACGCCGATCGGCAGGTGCAATAGCTGCCAGCCGTAGTCCGTCCAGGACATCAGGAACGGGCCGACGATGATGAATATCACCGCAATCAGATCCACCGCCCAGTTGGGAATTCTCATCCCGCGCAGGTCGGTCAGCGCAATGGCATAGCAAATCGGCAGCACAAATGGCAGGAACCACAGCGCCACATGTGCCGGAATTGCCATCATGGTTTAGGCGCTTTCCAGGGCGCGCAGGCTACGCACAGCTTCTTCAAAGTGCTGCGGGTGGGTGCTGACTGCTTCGCGGAGCAACCCCTCGCCGGTTGCGACATCACCCTGTTTGATCGCCGCCAGAGCCATCGTGTGCAGCAGTTGCGCCCGTTCAATCTGCCCCATCGGGATCACTGGCAGAGTGTAGTTACGCTGCGCACCACGGGCCAACACAAGATTGTTCTTGGCAGTGAATAGCGATTGATCCTGACGGATTGCTTCGCCAAACAGGCGCTCGGCATCCGCGAAGTCGCCGCGGGTCAGTTTTGAATAGCCCCAGTTGTTCATTACACCTGCCGGGCGGGTGGTGAGGGAGACAGCGATTTCGTAGAAGCTGTCGGCTTTCTTCCACTCCTGGTTGGAATCGGCGACCATTGCTTCAAGCCGATACCGTTTAAAGGTCTCGTGGGTTGGCGGTACCTCGTCCAGGGCCGCCTTGGCGGCGTTCCAGTCACTATTGCGGATCAATGCGTCGGCCAGATCGACCTGATCATCATTGGTGGCGCCGTCCAGTGTGTTGACCTTTTTCCAGGCCGCGACCGCCTCGGTGTTGCGTTTGGCGCGGACCAGGGATTTGGCCATGCCACGTTGCAGATCAATGCGGTTGGGGTTGCCTTCTAAAGCGCGTGAGAAATAGCTCACCGCCTCGTTGGGGTCAGCTGCGGACAGCATCACATCGTTAAGGTCGGTTTCATCAACAACATTGACGTCCTGAAAGGCCCGGTCAACGGTTGCGGTGTCGTCTTTGTCACAAGCCGACAGGAGTAGGCCTCCGGCCAGACATGCCGATACAAGAAAAACTTGGCGCATTTTTGCGTCCTTTACTGCTCTGCCTCGGTCATGGCGTCGGGCGGATCAGGACATTTCCCCTGCCGCGCTGCACCAATTCGTATTCTTGGTTTTGTCCAGCAGTATTAGCAGAATTTTCCAAATTTGCGAGTGCCAAGCGCAAATTCTCGCGGATTGGGTCACTTTCGCCATTGTCTAGTGCAAATGCGCGACGCAATACCTGCTCGGCCTCGGCATATTTGCCTTGTTCCATCAGCACCACGCCAAGATTGTTCATGGCTTCGGGCCAATCCGGCTCGGTTTTAACGGCGCGGCGCAACAGGGTTTCGGCCTGACCTAGGCGTCCAAGGCCCAAATTGGCCGTTCCCATGCTGGACAATACTTCGCCGGTCATGCCGTGCTCCAGCGCCGCGCGGGTAAAGGCCTCTAGCGCCAGTTCGTATTCATTGGCGACCATTAACCTATGCCCGACCTCTAGTCCGTCTTCGGTCTGGCCACGATGGTCCACGCCTGGCGCCCAAGGGCTGACTGTATCCGGTGTTTCTGGCCCGCAAGACGCCACCACCGCAAGGGCGGTGATGGCGATCAGGATCGTGCGAAACGGTGTGGGCAAAGCCTCACCTATTGGTTTCATGTTTAGTTGCCTGTGTTGCCCAGGTTGGAAATGTTCTTCATCGACGGGCCAACCAGAATGATCAGCAGCGGCGGAAGTGTCAGTCCCATTGTGGCAAGGGTCATTTTTGTTGGCAACTTGTTTGCGGCCTCTTCTGCCCGCATCACCCGTTTATCTCGCATTTCAGCGGCATAGACCCGCAATGCGTCGGCGATTGAGGTACCAAAAGTGGCCGATTGGATCATCACGGTGACAAAAGAGGACAGATCCTGGACATCGCACCGGGTGGCCATGTCGCGCAGTACCTTATCCTTGTCTTTGCCCGCCTTCATCTCATAGGCCACGATATCAAATTCATCGGCCAGGTCAGGATATGAGGCGTGCAGTTCTTTGGCGACGCGGACAATGGATTGATCCAGCGACTGCCCGGCCTCGACACAAACCAGCATCAGATCCAGCGCGTCGGGGAAACCAGAAGTGATCCGGTCTTTACGCTCGGCGATACGGCGGGTGATCCAGTATTTCGGCAGCATGTAGCCAGCGCCACCGGGCCCAATAATCCGGATCATCATCTGCTGGCCGGTGAATTCGATGTCAGCATTCACCACATAAACAAGGATCAGGCCCAAGATTAACCCAACGATACCCAGGGCAAACTGGGCAAAGTGGAAAAAACGAACCGAGTCCTTGGATTGATAACCCGCTTGGCGCAGTTTCAGCTCCATCGCCGAGAGTTCCTCGGCGTTTTGTGGCTCGAGGAAGGAGGCAAATTTCTTGAGCTGTTCGTTCCGGTTGCCTTGACGCAGGCGTTCTTTCTGCGGCTTTTCATTGGACTCGGGTGAGTTCCGTTTTTTCAGCTTTTTAAGCGGGTCTTCGGGCTGGTTCATCAACAGGGGGATGGTCAGCAGGATCATGAACAATCCCAGCAGGCCAACCACCAGCAACGGGCCAAAGTCGCCTAGCTGCTCGGTCAGGAAGGTGTTGATACTTGTCAGGAAATCCATGTCGAATATCCCTCCCTTAAACTTTGATGTTGGTCAGCGCGCGCATGACGAAAAGATTGACGGTCAACAGAGTGCCGACAATGAAGCAGCAGGGGATAAAGTAGGGGTGGTCCAGCACCTCGTCGTAGAAATGCGGGTCCTTAGCCAGAGTGCCCATCAGGGCAAGCAGCGGAAAGGCTGACAGGAACTTGCCGGACCATTGTGCCTCGGCGGTGATGGCTTTGACCCGGCGGAACAGACGGAAACGAGCGCGGATCACCTTGGCCAGACCGGCCAGAACCTCAGCCAGGTTACCACCAGATTGAGCCTGAATGGTCACAGCAACAGCCAGGAAGCGCATGTCCTGCATGTCCAGCCGTTCAGCCATTTCCTTAAGGGCCTCGCCAACGTCACGACCATAGGCCGCTTCGTCGGCAATCATGCCAAATTCTGTACCGAGTGGATCCGCGACCTCTTTCGAGACGATTTGAATTGCCGAGGAAAACGGGTGACCAACACGCAGGCTGCGTACAATCAGTTCAACAGCATCGGGCAGCTGTTCTTCGATCATGCCCATGCGTTTCTTTGCTTTGTTGTTGACCCAAAGGAATACCGCAGCAACACCGATGATAATTGAACCCATAATGCGGACAGGCAATTGGGTTTCGGTGCCGATGCTAAGCCCGGTGAAAGCCAAGGCCGACAAGCCCCCCATGATCATGACCAGCTGTCGCGGCGTAAAGGCAATCGCAGCTTTTTGCGCCTTTTCCGCCAGCAGCGAATACAGCGGAATGGACTGGGTTTTCATGTGCTGCTGCATTTCCTTGCGCAGCTGCTCCAGAACCTGTTCGCGGTTGCCGCCCTTGTCGAGCATCTCTAACCGGCGATTGACCCGACTGTTCAGGCTGATGGACTTGCCAAAAGCCACCAGATACAGGCCTTCGACCAGCACTAGGACGCCGACAAAAATCAAACCATAGATGATTGGTTCTGCACTCAGTTCCATCAGCGCGACTCCATCGTGGTGGGTTCGTAAATTGAGGCGGGCAAGTCATAGCCCCACATGCGGAAGCGTTCCGAGAAATGGCTGCGCACGCCGGTGGCGGTGAAATGGCCGATAATTTTGTTTTCGGGGGTTAGGCCAACGCGCTGATACCGAAAGATTTCCTGCATCGATATCACATCGCCCTCCATGCCGGTGATTTCCGTGATCGAGGTCATGCGGCGCGATCCGTCCTGCAGGCGCGATGCCTGCACAATCAAGTTCACAGCAGAGGAAATCTGGCTGCGCACCGCCTTGAGCGGCATTTCGATACCGGACATCGCGATCATGTTTTCCAAACGACTGACACCATCACGGGCCGAGTTGGCGTGAATGGTGGTCATAGATCCGTCGTGGCCAGTGTTCATCGCCTGCAACATGTCGATGACTTCTTCGCCGCGCGTTTCACCCACAATGATACGGTCGGGGCGCATCCGCAGAGCGTTTTTCAGACAGTCGCGCGGGGAAACCTCGCCTTTGCCTTCGACATTCGGCGGGCGGCTTTCCATCCGTCCCACGTGGGTCTGCTGAAGTTGAAGTTCCGCGGTGTCTTCGATGGTCAAAATGCGTTCAGCGTTATCGATGAAACTGGACAATGCGTTTAGCGTGGTCGTTTTACCTGAGCCGGTACCGCCCGAGACGATGATATTCAGCCGAGTGGCCACGGCCGCCTGCAAAAATGCGGCCATTTCTTCAGTGAAAGCCCCGAAATTCACCAGGTCATCAATGCCCAGTTTGTCTTTCTTGAATTTCCGGATCGACACCAACGATCCATCCACCGCGATGGGCGGCACCATGGCGTTAAAGCGCGAGCCATCAGCCAGTCGAGCATCCACATAAGGGTTGGATTCATCGACGCGACGACCAACGGCAGAAACGATCTTGTCGATGATCCGCAGAAGATGCTTTTCGTCTTTGAATACAACATCGCTGAGCTGAAGCTTGCCGTCTCGTTCGACAAAAACCTGTTGCGGTCCGTTGACCAGAATATCGTTGACTGAATCGTCCTGCAGCAGCGTTTCCAGCGGGCCAAGACCAGTGACCTCGTCATACAGTTCTTTGGTCAGCGTCTGGCGGTCATCGCGGTTCAGTACGATGCCTTTTTCTTCCAAGATCTCGTTGGCGATCGTGGTGATTTCTGCGCGAAGTTCGGTTTCGTTAGCGTTTTCCAGCGCGGCGAGGTTCAGTTGTTCCAGGAGCTCACGGTGCAACTGGATCTTGATCTCACCCAGCCGCTCCTTGCGCTTGCGCTCTTTATCCTGTGGCGCGGCTTCGGCCGAGGATGTGGGCATGGGGCGACGCAAAGACGCAGCCTGGTTCGCTGCCTGCTGAGGCTCGATTGCAGCCACAGGTTGAGCTGTTTTCAGCTTGGCAACATTACTTGCGGGCTTAGCCGCTCCGGCCTGTTTTTTGTACTTAGAAAACATTAACGACCCCCAGGGGATGATATTGAATTAGGCTGCGGCGACATCATTCTGACCCAATTCATGCAGGGACAGTGCCAGCTTGGCGATTTCTTTGCGGAGCGGGTTCTTAGGGGCAGATACCGCCAAGGGGAGACCGTGATCACAACATTGGGCAACGGGTTTGCCGCCGTCTGGTAGCTGCAGATCAATCGAGATCCCGAGGGATTCAGCCATCCGTTTGACCCGGCTCTTACCGCTCAGGTCGGTGAATTTGGGTGCCCGGTTCAGGGTGAAGCGCAGTTTTTCAAACGGCAGCTCTTCGGACTGCAATGCGCGTTTCATGCGCAATGCGTTTTGGGCCGAACGCATGTCGAGCTCGATCAGGGCAAAATAGACATGTGCCTTGGTCAGCACGCATTCGGACCATTGCACCAGAGTGCGCGGTAGGTCGATCACCACAAAGTCGAAATGGCTGCGCGCCATGGCAATGATGCGTTCGATATCGTCGGACGAGAAGAAATCGAGGGGAACCATATCGGATGGCGCGGTCAGTACCTGCAGTTTGTCTTGGAAAGACAACAGGGCCTGACCAAACATCTCGGCGTCCATTTCATCGACTTGGCCGAGCATCTCCATCACGATTTCGCGGCGGGGCAGATCTAGATAGGTCGCCACCGAGCCGTGCTGCATATCAAAGTCCAACAGGCATACGCTAGGCTCATCCTGGTCGCTCAGTTCAGCCAGCTCCCAGGCTAGGTTGACGGCCAGAGTTGTAGATCCGGATCCGCCTGCCAGCCCCTGACAGACAATCACGGCACCTTCACGGGCGCTGCCGGATTGCAATTGATGCGGGTTAGGTTTGGCGGCTTCAGGTTCTGGCTCGGGCGCGGTCACACGTTCGATCGCAGCCTGCAATTCCTGTTCCGGAAGCGGGTAGGGGACAAATTCATCTGCGCCCTGGCGCAGCAGTTGGTGCAACGAGGCAGGGGTGACATCCTCGGCAATCAAGATGACTTTGATATCGCGGGACTTGGCCTGAGAGATGATTTCTCCCATCAACACCAGATTGTCTTCGTCGGCGCCATCAATGGCGAGGGCTACAAATTCCAGTGCTTCTGCTTCGGGCTGATTGAAGAACGCCAAGGCCTCGGCAAAACCGAGGTCGCCCCAGCTTTCGCCCATTGTGGCTTCCATGTCCTCGATCAACAGGTCGAAGTTCTGCACGTCGCGGCTGACTGTGCAGGCAACAATTGCGTTGGTTTCTGGTTGCGGCGTTACACTGCTCATTGCCATTATCCTCATTGGGGGTAACGGCAGGTTTCACCTGTCCGTTCCTACGTGCGACTCACTCGGCGCACGTCACCTCTTGAAGATAGTGTCGGGGGTAATCTTGGCGATAATTGGGCCAAAAAGCCCCAATAGTTGGGAAAGCCTAAACGTTTGTGGCGCGGTTGGCCTATTCCAGCGTCGAGGCGAGCGTTTCTGCGGTGGTCAGCGAGGTGGCGGGTACTGCGCTTGCGATGTATTCACGGTAAACCACCTGAGCGTATTTTCCATCCAGCAATGAAGGGTGGTTTTTTAGGAAACCAGAGACTTCAGTAACCGTACGCCGGTTTTGCCGCTCACGTGTCTGAGAGACGATCAGAGGTTGGGTTTCACCATAGGAAACAACGGCTTCCAGGCGTGAGCGACTGATGCCGCGGGACGACAGATAGCGTACAGCTGCGCGTGCACGGCGTAGGCCTAGAGATTTGTTGTAGCCGGATGATCCAACGGCATCGGTGTGGCCGTAGACGCGAAAGCGGATCTCGGGGAACTGTTTGATCCAGGTTGCCTGCTTATCCAAAACGGCACGGGCATTGGCGTCCAATTGGGCGCTGTCGAAATCAAAGTTGATGGTTGATGGTACCTCTTGCGCAAACCGATGCGCCAGTTGCACCGCGTAATCACGCTCACCACTCATAACCAGGGAATTGTTCAGCGTCGAATTGCCAAAATTGCCCCGGTCCAATTCATGTCCTGCTTCATAGCCACAGGCGGTGAGCGATAGGCCCAGCCCCAGAACCGCTGCATGTTTGATCATCTGCGCCATCCTTCGATTAGTCCATCACATAGCCATAGGAGCCGCTGAAGTCTTGGGTGGCAACTTCACCGGCTGGGCCGTTTTGTGTCCGCGCAACCCGTCCGTATAGGAAAAGTTCGTTTTCGCTTGGTGGTTTGACCCGGTCAGTCGGCAGACTGAGCGCTTCGCCACGAGTTGGGGTGACCAGATGGGCGCTGATGATGATCACTAGCTCGGTCTGCTGGCGCTGATAATCGGCGCTGCGGAAGAGAGCACCCAGAACCGGTACGTCACCCAGCCAGGGTAATTGGGAGGAATTGTCAAGAAACGTATCCTCAATCAGCCCAGCAATTGCAAAACTCTCGCCATCGCGCATCTCGACCGTTGTCGAGGTCTCACGGCGTGAAAACGCGCTGATTGACAGCCCATTCAACACGATAGAGTTGGTCGGATCGATCGCTGAGACCGAGGTCCTGAGTTCCAGATTGATCAAGTCGCCATCAACAACCCGCGGAACAAAAGCCATTTCAATGCCGAAAGGTTTGAACTCTACGGTGATCAGGCCGTCTTCTTGTGCCACAGGCACTGGGTATTCGCCACCAGCCAGAAACTTGGCTTCTTGCCCTGACAGGGCTGACAGGTTGGGTTCGGCTAGAGTGCGGACCATGCCTTTTTGTTCCAGCGCCTCAAGCAGCAGCGCCACTTGTACTGATCCGACGTCAAAACCGAACACAACAGCGCCGGTGTTGTCGTTGCCTAAGGGGATATTGTTGTTCAGCGCATTGGTGAGCGAGGGTTGGTTGTTCAGAGTATTAATGCCGCCATTGATACCGGTGCCGCTAAAGCCAAACGAGGCGCTGAGTGATTTCGACACAGCGCGTTGCATTTCGGCAAAGCGCACCTTGAGCATCACTTGCTGCACGCCACCGACCGACATCAGGTTCGAGACACGCTCGGGGGCATAGCGTTCGGCGAGATCCATCGCCCGCTGCAATCGAGCGGCGCTGGACACGGTGCCAGACAGGACAATGCCGTCATTGGCAGTGCGGACTTCAATTTTTTCGTTGGGTAGGATCTGTCGCAGCCGTTCCTTGAACTCGCTGACATCAGCGGACACGCGTACGTCGACATTGGTAATCAACCGACCGGTCGCATCCAGCAAGGTGAGTGTGGTCAGTCCCGGCGATTTTCCCAGCACATAGATCGTGCGGTCCGACAGAGACGAGATATCCGCAATGCCAGGGTTGGCAATGCTGAGTTCCGAGAACGGAACATCACTTTCCACCACCACGGCCCGGTTCATCGGGACATCAAGTTGGGTTGCCGTGCCCTTTTTGACCACCCGTAGACCTTCGGCCCATGCAGTGTCAGCCACTGGTGTACATACCAGAGCAAACCCAGTTAGGGCTGCTGCTACAATAGTTCTAAATGCCATGTGACCTGCCTCTCCGATCACGCCTCGTTACCGGGTCTTTTGCCCGTCTTTTTTGCCACTGTGGGCCAGTTTTCTTAATTTTGCAAGAATCATGAGCTCGGTGCCGCCTGTATTGTGGGGGCTGGGCAACAGAAACGATTGAGAGCCGCCCAGAAAAGAGCGGCTCTGCAACAGCGGATCAGGTGATCACGAGGGACTTAGTTGGTGCAGGGGATCGGGATTTCCACAACTTCTGCGCCGCGACGGGTCCGAATGGTGCAGACCCGTTCTTGCTCAGCCTCAGGGGCTGAGACGCGTTCACCCAAACCCAATAAGGTGCGCTGGTCTACCTCGACAAACGAGGCAATGGTGTCATCCCCGGCGCCAACTAGCGACAGCGAAAGGCTGCCTGTGGTTTGGGCTTGGGCCAATGCGGCCACTTGCTTGGGTAGGGCAGACACGGTGACGGTGCGCGCAATGATGGCGCTGTCGATGTCTCCACCTGCGCTTTGGTCCACGGCGATCAGCTCGATATTGGCCTGGATTAACCGGGTCAACTCGCCGCGGCGACGGTCGTCACTATCGCCTAAGTTTCCGGTCCAATAGACATCTACGCGGTCGCCGGGCCGTAAGAATCCGGACACGCCGGACGAGACGTCCACCTTGATCGCAAAGGCGCGCATGCCACGTTTCAAGCGCGAGGTAATGCCGGCATCTTCACCTGGTTTGGTGATTTTGACAGTCAGGATCGCCTCGTTTGGTTCTATTGTGCGCAGGACCACCCGCGCTTCGCCCGCGTATTCGGGCGGAAACAGCGCGTCCAGTGTCGAATAGGTGCCTTCGGGCAGGCTGGCCTGGGGCCATTGCACCATTCGCACCGCTTCTTTGGTCAGGCGTTCGCCGTACTTCAAAGCTGCGTTGGCAACAAAAACGTCCACAGTGGCGATATTCTCGACCTTTTCTGCGTTCGCCTGGGCCAGAGCATTCTGATAGGTGGCGATATAGTTTTTGGCCATCATCACCGCGCCGCCTGCCAGGGCGACACCGACAATCAAGACCAGTCCGAAAACTGCGCGCATTGTGTTACCTCTCTTTGGACACGCCGTGAACGGATGGCGAGCCCGTATTTCTGTATCACTCAAACCTGAGTAAGGTGTTTAAATGATGACCGGTTGCCCGGAGCGTGCCGAACCACGGCGGATTCGTTAGCTGAAGGTCCAGTTCGACATGTAGTCAGACAAGGCATCTGCCAGTCCAAGCGCACCATCCTGCATCGCGGATGCAATCAGCACACACAGGCCAACGATGGCGGCTGTCAAAACCACCCAATCGACCGTTACCGCACCGTCATCATCAGTATAAAATGATTTTAGTTTATTCATTGCGAACCTCACTTATTGAGAGTTCCTGGGCAAAGGGCCGCGCCTTTGCATAAAAGACGCGGCCCCCAAACTTATACCAACAAGAGCGACGTCTTAGGAAGGAGCCTGCAGAGCCAGGAACGAGCCAGTCGAGCTGGTCAGGTCGGACGCGCCGGATTGGATCGAGGTGTAAACAACGCCAGCCAGAGCAGCTACGGCGGCTGTCAAAACAACCCAGTCAACAGTCACGGCGCCAGCTTCGTCTTTGCGGAAGTTTTTGAAGAATTTGATCATTGTTAGTCCCTCCAGGGATTTAAAAGTTTGTTTCCACCTTGCCGTCCAGTGTTTGAGCTTGCTCTCTCCTGCGAAGCTCATGTTCGACTTGGTATGAGCACTTATACCCTTCGGAGCGTGGCAGCATTTGGGCCAAAAACTGGATTCTGACGCCTTATTTTAACTTTTTGGCAAGATCCGCTGTATGGCGTTGAAATTAAAGGGTTACACGATTTATTAAATATAAATATCCGTGTCGGAAGCGCGGCAAGCCGTGGCAAATGTGGCGAAACCGCCAAAATTCGGGTCAAAACTCGGGCCTGATATCTGGTTTTGAAGCCGTTTTCGTTGCTACATCGTCAAAACAACAACATCAGGGCAGTCCCATGTTTTTCCGTGTTGCGACTCTGGCTGTGTTTTTCATCCCCATATGGGCGATGGGGGATACTCCAGCACCCTTTCCCAAATTTGAGGCCAAACGGGTGCGGCCACCGCAACCAGGCACAAGCCAGCGCATAACTATACAAATAGAAGAGCAGCAGCCGCCTGCTGCAGCGGTGGAAAGCCCGGTGGATCGTGCAGACGGCCCAGCAGATCACCCGGTAGGGCGGTATGGATGGTTTTGGGAGCAAGTGTCACCGGAACTAGCTGCCTCGGGTCCGGGGCGGTTGGGCAAGGCGCTGATGGTTCTGGCTGGCGGAGAGGCGGTTGCAGCCCCCCGGTTGCAGCTGATGCAGGACATTGCCCAGGCGCAGGGTATTTCGATTCTGACTGCCAGTATTGATACCAATGTTTCGCCAGCGTTGATTCTGGCGGTCATTGCTGTGGAGTCTGCAGGTCAGGCTGGCGCCATCAGTTCCGCTGGAGCACAGGGGTTGATGCAGCTGATGCCAGATACGGCGACGCGATTTGGAGTGGAAGACGCGTTGGCCGCGGGGCAGAACATTCAGGGTGGTGTCAAATACTTGGATTGGCTGATGGAAAAATTCGAGCATGACCCAATTCTGGTATTGGCAGGGTACAATGCAGGAGAGGGATCGGTGCGGGATCATCAAGGCGTGCCGCCCTTTGCCGAGACGCGTGATTATGTGCCCAAGGTTCTGGCTGCGTTTCAGGTCGCCAAGGGATTGTGCCTGACGCCACCTCAGCTGATTTCGGATGGCTGCGTGTTTCGCACCATGCATTAAAGGCAGATCATCCCTTTAGCGAAGACGGCTGCCCAGCTTTCTCCCACCACAAATTCATCTGAATAACCAAGTATTGACACAATTCCGTCAGGCGCGAGTGTGACTACACGAGCATTGCTTAAAGTTGATTTAATTGGAGAGTATTTTGGATTTTGGTTTTGATGTCTCAACCTTTGTGGCTGAGTCACAAAGGTTGACTGGTCCTGGGATCATAGTTGGTCTTATTGCCCTTGCCGGTACTATTGGGCGCATGCTGTTTGTGGCCTTCGGATCGTCCATACAGGGCGTCAACCCGTTCCGCAATTTCTCAGGTTCTGGGCTGATTATTTTGGGTATCGTTCTGTTCATCGGTGCGCTTGGCGTGACTGGGAAACTGGATAAGGCTGTACATAAAGTTCAACGAAATACCATTGATCCGTTTAATGTATGGATACTAAAGCGCGACGCCTGTGATCTGTCGAGCGGCAAGTACTGCGTTATCGTGTTCGAAGAGGGGCGGGAAATTTCGGTGAACTGGTTCGACCGTGAGGTCTATATGTGGGAACTCCTCAATCCCCAATCTGGGGCCGTGTGGAAGACTCTGCGACCCCGATCCCGCGACGAACACAATCAGGGAATGGGGGCAAAGGCTGAGAATGCAACCCTCTCAGCTCGTTCTTGATGCAAACACAAAAAAGATAGGCCCGCCAAAATGTGGGCGGGCCTGCTCCTCAAAACGTTTTGACGGGCGTGTGCCCTATCAAGTGATGATGGTGGCCTCGGTTGCCGCGCGCAACTCGTCCTCGGTCACGCCATCGGCGGTCTCGATGATTTTCAACCCGCCTTCGACAACATCCAGCACGCCAAGGTTGGTTATGATGCGATCCACGACGGATTTACCAGTCAGCGGCAGGGTGCATGCTTTCAGCACCTTTGAGGCACCATGTTTGTTGGTGTGATCCATCACCACAACAACGCGGCCCACACCGGCGACCAGATCCATCGCACCGCCCATGCCTTTGACCAGCTTTCCGGGAATCATCCAGTTGGCCAGATCGCCGTTTTCAGCCACTTCCATAGCGCCCAGAATCGCCATGGCGATCTTGCCGCCGCGGATCATCGCAAAGCTTTGCGCCGAGTCGAAATAGGCGGTTTGAGGCAGCTCGGTTATGGTCTGCTTGCCCGCGTTGATCAGGTCGGCGTCCTCGTCCCCTTCGATTGGAAACGGGCCCATGCCCAGCATGCCGTTTTCCGACTGCAGGGTCACTTCGACGCCCTCGGGGATGTGGTTGGACACCAGCGTCGGAATGCCGATGCCAAGGTTCACATACCAGCCGTCTTGTAGTTCGAGTGCGGCGCGCGCCGCCATTTGGTTACGATCCCACATGATTAAGCCTTCCGCACTGTGCGCTGTTCGATGCGCTTTTCGTGATCACCCTGAATAATGCGATGCACATAGATGCCGGGCAGGTGGATGGTGTCGGGGTCCAGCGATCCAGTTGGAACGATTTCTTCAACCTCAACGACACAGATTTTGCCGCATGTGGCGGCGGGCGCGTTAAAGTTGCGAGCAGTCTTGCGGAACACCAGGTTGCCGGTCTCGTCGGCTTTCCAGGCTTTGATAATGGCCAGATCGGCATACATGCCTTCTTCCATGATGTAGTCTTCCATGGCGCCGTCTGGGCCAGTTGGGAACTGTTTTTCCAATTTGCCTTCGGCGATCACGGTGCCCACACCGGTTTTGGTGAAGAAACCCGGAATGCCAGCGCCGCCAGCGCGCATACGTTCGGCCAGTGTACCTTGGGGGTTGAATTCCAGCTCCAGCTCACCCGACAGGTATTGGCGCATGAACTCTGCGTTTTCACCCACATAAGACGAAATCATCTTTTTGACCTGTTTGGTCTGCAGCAAAATGCCGATGCCAAAGTCATCGACGCCTGCGTTGTTGGAGGCAAAGGTCAGATCCTTGGTACCGGCTTCTTTGATCGCATCCAGCAGCAATTCCGGAATACCGCAGAGGCCAAAGCCGCCTGCCGCAATGAACATGCCATCGTGAAGCAGCCCGTCGAGCGCTTCGTTGGCATTGGCGTAGATCTTTTTCATAGAAAACTCCCAGCAACATCCCTTTGACATGGGTTCTGACGCTGGGGCAGGGGCAAGTCAACAATACTGAGGGTACTGAGTATTACTACGGATGTCTGTCGGGACGCAAAGGGGCGAGGGGCCAGCCCCTCGCGCTCCCCTAGGTATTTGCGACAAGAAGAAGTAAGCGCCGTCGAGGAAATGATCTGGGAGATCATTTCAGGCTCGAACGGGCGGGGTCCTTAGCCGCTGGGCGCCTTAGTCTTTGGCAGCGGCCTTTTTGGCGGGTGCCTTTTTCTTGGCGGCAGGTTTCTTTTTTACAGCCGGTTTTTTCTTGGGCGCGGCCTTTTTCTTGGTGACTTTTTTGCCGGCCTTTTCAGTGATCAGCTGGACGGCCATTTCCATGGTGACGTCTTTGGCTTCGACATCCTTGGGAAGGGTGGCATTCACCTTTTCCCATTTGATGTAAGGGCCATATTTACCGTCCATGATATTGACGGCGCCGCCACCATCTGGATGCTCACCAAGTTCCTTAAGCGCTTTAGCTGCGGCGCGACGCCCACGGCCCGGATTGGCGCGTTTTTCGGCCAGCATTTCCATCGCGTGGTTCATGCCGACCTCGAACACGTCGAGCGTATTCTTCAGGTTCACATAGACCGGTTTTTCCTCTTCCGGCATTTGGTGCATGATATAGGGACCAAAGCGGCCCAGATTGGAGGCAACAGTGCCGCCTTCCGGGTGTTGGCCGATCTCGCGTGGCAGGGTCAGCAGGGTGACGGCCTGTTCCAGTGTCACCTCGTTTGGACCCCAGCTGGGCAGATACTCCTTGCCCTGTTTTGGCAGCGAGGAACGCGGTGGCTTCTTGTTCTCGGGCGTCGGTTCGCCGCGCTGGACATAGGGGCCAAAGCGGCCCGACTTCAGGTGAATTTCGTCGCCTGCATCTTCCCCCAGTACGCGCTCATAACCTTCGGCACCTTCGCCGGAAATGGGGCGTGTGTAGTTACATTCCGGGTAGTTGCCGCAGCCGACAAAGCCGCCGGTACGCGAGGATTTCAGGTGCAACTGGCCCAGACCACATTTGGGGCAGGCGCGCGGATCTGTGCCGTCTTCACGTGGCGGATACAGCTGTGGTGCCAGCGCATCGTCAAGAACGTCCAGCACTTCGGAAATGCGCAGGTCCGAGGTTTCAGAGATCGCTGCCGAAAAGTCGCGCCAAAACTTGCCCAACAATTCTTTGTAGTCGCCGTTGCCAGCGCTGACCTCATCTAGTTGGTTTTCAAGGTCCGCGGTGAAGTTATATCCGACATAGTTGCGGAAGAAGTTCAGCAGGAAAATGGTAACGATGCGGCCTTTGTCTTCGGGGTGCAGCCGGTTCTGATCTTTGCGGACGTATTCGCGATCTTGAATGGTGGTGATCACGCTGGCATAGGTCGAGGGGCGACCGATGCCGAGCTCTTCCATCTTTTTAACCAGTGTCGCCTCGGTATAGCGTGGTGGTGGTGCGGTGTGGTGTTGTAGCGCCAGAACCGATTCATTCTGCGACAGCAGGGCCGAGCCATTGCTGCGTAGGTCGCCACTTTGGGCTGTTGCGGCGCCATTTTTTGCGGCTTTGTCAAACTGGGCTGTCAGTGTGGATGCGGCGAATTTGGCAGCTTCGCCCTGCATGATCTGCGGCAGGCGCTTATCGTCGTCATCCTGAACCACATCATCGCGGCCTTCTTCATAAACACGCATGAAGCCATCAAACAGAACCACCTGACCAGTGGCGCGCAGCATCACTTGGCCATCGTTAGAGCCGATGTCGACGGATGTGCGCTCCATTCGGGCGCTGGCCATTTGGCAGGCCAGGGTGCGTTTCCAGATCAGATCATAGAGCTTGCGCTGGTCTGCCTCAGTCACCTTAAGGCTAGCGGCATCGCGGCTCATGTCGGTGGGGCGAATACATTCGTGGGCTTCTTGCGCGTTCTTTGCTTTGTTCTTGTAGACCCGTGGGCTGTCCGGCACATAAGTGCCGCCATAACGTTTGTCGATTTCTGCGCGCGCTTCGCTCACGGCTTCGGGGGCCATGTCGATGCCATCGGTCCGCATATAGGTAATGTGTCCTGCTTCATACAGACGTTGCGCCGTGCTCATCGTTTGCTTGGCGCCCATGCCAAATTTGCGGCTGGCCTCTTGTTGCAGGGTCGAGGTCATGAAGGGGGCCGACGGGTTACGCGCGGCCGGCTTGGCCTCGACCGATTGTACTATTAGATCACGGCT
>Ga0209395_1003077_pt1 | contig 21085 bp, 17 predicted proteins | sample GOMGulsemesocosm_3_FD_184635 | JGI IMG/M metagenome (GOLD analysis project Ga0209395, IMG submission 184635) | Methane-oxidizing microbial communities from mesocosms in the Gulf of Mexico - GOM9D Gulf of Mexico (SPAdes) (version 2) | ecosystem: Environmental > Aquatic > Marine > Cold seeps... | reverse complement strand
AAGCAACAGCAGAATATACCGTGAATTTTTCTGCTCTACCGACAGACAATAAAACCGAAAAGATCAACTGATTTAACGTTCAAAACCTACGCTCTCTATCTAAAAACCACCCGCACATAACACCCTGAAATTTATTCATTTTTTTATGCTATACTGCGCGCCATTTCAAAACTAAATGGTAAGAAAAACTTGACTAGCGAGCTCTTCACAAAAGATAACGAGACATCAAAACAGTCTCCTGCAGCAACACAGCCTCAAGCAGAATCTACACCTGTTGATCAGGCCGAGAGCCCCTCAAAAGTTGCCAAAAAGCGCTCAGGCCGAAAGCACCAATCTGAATGGGATCCTTCTGAGTTCAACGTCCCGGAAGTTGAAGGCAAAACCCGCTTCCATGACCTCGATCTATCGCTGCCACTGATGCACGCTATCGCAGACCTTGGTTTTGAATATTGTTCGCCAATTCAGGCTCAATCGCTCCCCCACACACGGCAACGCCGCGACCTGGTAGGCAAGGCGCAAACCGGCACGGGAAAAACCGCCGCATTTCTTGTCACCATTATTGAAGATCTGCTACAGAATCCCATTACAGAACAACGCTATGCAGGCGAATCTCGCGCCCTGATCATTGCCCCCACGCGTGAATTGGCGATTCAGATTGCCGATGACGCCAAAGCATTGTGCAAATACACGGATCTTAAAGTTCACACTCTGGTGGGCGGCATGGACTACGCCAAACAGCAAACCCGCCTGCACGATGAACTAAATGATATTTTGGTGGCCACGCCGGGACGACTGCTCGATTTTTGCAGCAATGAAGACGTGCATCTGGATATGGTCGAAATCATGGTTATTGATGAGGCTGATCGCATGCTCGACATGGGATTTATCCCCCAAGTGCGTCGTATCATTAATCAAACGCCTAAAAAAGCCTATCGCCAAACATTACTGTTCAGCGCCACATTCACACCTCAGGTAATGACACTGACAGACCAATGGACTCAGGACCCGGTGATGGTGGAAATCGAACCGGAAAATGCCGCTACCGATACCGTTGAGCAGCTCATTTACCTGACCGAAGCGCAAGATAAATATGCGTTGCTGTACAACATACTCAAACAACAGAATGTCGAAAGTGTCATCGTGTTCGCCAATCGTCGCGATCAGTGTCGCCACCTACAAGAAAGCCTTAAAACTCATGGTTTCAAAGTTGGCATCCTGTCCGGTGAAATCGCTCAAAACAAACGCGTCACAACGCTGGCAGCCTTTAAATCCGGCGAAATAAACGTGCTGGTGGCCACCGATGTTGCGGGTCGCGGCATCCACATCGACGGCATCAGCCACGTCATTAATTATACATTACCCGAAGAACCCGAAGATTACGTGCACCGCATTGGCCGAACTGGACGCGCGGGTAAATCAGGCACCTCCATCAGCTTTGCTTGCGAAGATGACTCCTTTAACCTGATGCCTATTCAAGAATTACTGGGCAATGCGGTTCCCTGTCTGCAACCGCCGGAAGAACTGTTAAAAGAAGCTCCCAAGATGACCAGAAAATCACCCTCGCGCCCAGCACCAGGGAAACGCTCTCATCAGGGGCCTCGCCGCTAAACAGAGTTACTCGTCACAGCCACTACAGGTTATCGATCACCATCAGTTTAAATCGATAACCTGCCACGCTTGAAAAATCCATTTCCCCTGCCATAATTTCCTTAGCCTACAAGTTGTTATTTATAACGACTTAATTAGGCACCTACATTTTAGTCTCATCGCAACCGTCTAATTTCATCCTGACACAACAAGGGTATTTACCGTGGAAAAAAGGGCCTTTACCCGACAAGTTCTGCATCATCCTGGACATATGTCCAGCCCTCAACAAAGTCCTTTGCCGTGTATTATCAAAGACTTCTGTAAAACGGGTTTATTCATTGCGTTTGAAGATGACCAGCCTAAGCAGCAGCCACCTTTAAACGTTAATGATGTACTGTTTATCGATTATAAAAGCTCTGGGGCCCTGCAACTCAATTACCGCCTACACGTTCGAGTAGTCCGTATTATGGAGCACGCCATCGGCGTTGAGATCACCCATAACAACCCTGAGGCCATCTATACTCTCTATAAGTTAGCCAAAGAGCCCGCCACAATAAAACCCTCCGCTAATCAACGCGACTTCACCGAGGTACAGGAAAAGTGCCGCCAATTAGTGGCGGCCTTTGTTAGCAGTTCAGATAGATTCCTATTTACGGCAATCCATGACGTCTTGATAGAAAAAGCCCGTCAGGCCAGCGACAACACACATGAAACTTTTTTTGTTGACATCGCAACTCGTTTTAAAAAATACCACGATCGAATCAGCCGAATTTTTAATACCTCGCTCTTACAGCAGGTGGACAACTGGCTAGAAGGGAAACCTATTTCTCTGCCAGAATCCGCGTCCGTTGAAAAACAGTCCAGACTGTCGCTGGTTGAAAAAGAAGCATTTGAAGATTGGCTTTTAGTTAAGGTCGTCATCAACAAAGCCGACCGACATTACAAAAACATGCTCTTTGATCTACAACTGCGAATGACAGAGCTATCAGGTGTTGAGATAAATCATAAGAACAACCCGCTCAACCCAGCCTATATCAGCCATGCGTTTTACCAAGCCATCACCCCCATGGCACTGCCTCGCAAGGCCATGCAAGCTGTTCTGCAAGCCTTTGAATCACAAATCATTGTCAAGGATCTCAAACGGCTTTACGTCATGCTGAACGAGCTGTTTATTGAAAACGACATATTGCCCGTTATTATTTATAACCCCCTAAAATCAGAACAATCTGCGCAGGATACTAGCCCGGCAAAGCCCTCTCCCAACAGCGCAGAAATCACGCCGCCCACCACCCCTGCTCTTGGCTTAAGCCCTGCTGTAACGCCTGTTTTAGGAGCGCTTAATGCTACCTCAATCAGCGCCAACACAAGTGCAGAAAACATCAGCTCAATGCAGACACTGGCGGCGGTTCAAAATCTAATTTCACTTCAACAGCCCAAGACCACTAACCTGCCATCAAATACTAACGCGGAAATCCTTGCTGCTCAGCAGCTGATAGCAACGGATCAACTGCTGTCACAACTAACTCAACTTCAAATAACACCAGCAACACAAACCAAAACAGCAACGCAACAACCCTTGCACGAACGCTTGGCCCAGTGTTTGGGTGGTAATAAAAAACTCAGTGCGCATGACAATACTGCCGTTGAGGTAACAGAAAAATTTTTCGGCTCCATGGGTGGCAACAAACACCTTTCAGACACTATCAAGCCAATATTTAAACAGCTTGAAATCCCACTACTCAAAGTATTCATTCAAGACGAAAGCTTCTTTGAAGATGCTAACCACCCCGCCCGCCGAGTGCTCAATCGACTGGCAAAACTTGGTTTCAGTGGCGACCAATTAAGCCAAAAGAACACCCAAAAGGTCGAACAGGCTATTGAAAAAATCGCCCAGGATTTTGACCAGGACACCCATGTTTTCAACACCGCAGCGGCTGAGCTTGATGAACTGATCATCAAACAGGAAGCCGCCGCTCAGCGCAATACTGAACGGCTGGTCAAATCATGCGATGGCCTTGAGACCATTGAAAAAGGTAAATACACCGTTCGCCAATTTATCGAACAGCAACTCAACGGTCGCAAAATCCCAAAAGTTCTGGCAGAGCTGGTAAACAACGGCTGGCGCGAATTACTGGTTTTCACCCTGCTACGTGATGGACAGGGCAGTGCGATCTGGAAAAGTTATGCCAACGTGGTTAAATCACTGTCATTAATTTCAGCTGACACAGACCTTAGCGTGCCTCATCAACAGGGTGCCGGTCTAATAAAAATCGTTGATATCGGAATCAATGAAGCACCGGGTGGCCAGACACAAATGCGGAAACTACGCCCAGCGCTGGTAGATCTACTCTCCCCTGACAGTGATTCCGATACAGCCGAGTTTGTTGATGCGGACAGCCTGTTAGCGTCACTGAATGATGCCTTTAGTTACATTGACGACGAGGCCGTGCAAAGCAAGGCCCTGTCGCGCTGGGTACGCCGTGCCCGCAATCTGAAGATCGGTTCATGGATAGAATACGGTGAAAATAAATCAGCACCGCAAATGCGTCTGGCCTGGATCGGCCAGGATCACCACAAATTTGTCTTTGTAAATCACCAGGGTATGAAGGTAATTGAATTAAGCCTGCGCGAAATGGCGGAACACCTGCAAAGCGGCCACGCCACACTAATTGACGATCCAGACGCCCCCTTTGTGGATCAAAACCTGGATACCATGGTTCAGGACATGTACGACCAAATGAATTACCAGGCTACCCATGATGAGTTAACGGGTCTTATCAACCGCAAAGAATTTGAGCGTAAACTTACTCACGTTCTGACTGATGCAAAAAAGCACCAATCACAGCATGCTGCCTGCCATATGGATCTGGATCAATTCAAGGCTATCAATAACGCCTGCGGCCATGAGGCTGGCGATAAATTACTCAAAGAAATCAGCGAATTGCTAACCACCCTCATCACTCCACCCGGCGTTCTGGCCCGTATTGGCGGTGATGAGTTCCTATTTATCCTCAAAGATCACGATATTCAAAGCGCCAAAAACTTCGCTATAGAAATCAATGACGCCGTTTCAGAGCATCGCTTTGCATGGAATAATAAAACCTACACCGTCGGTGCCAGCATCGGCATTGTCTCCGTAGATCAGGCAAGCGAAAACGTTTCCAGCATCATTAATGCCGCTGATTCTGCACGTCAGTCAGCGAAAGAATCGGGTAGCAACAGGGTTCATGTTTACGAGCATAACGACAAAGACCAGGCCATTCGTAATGAAGTAATGGACAATATGACCAGTCTCAACAAGGCTTTCGATGAAGAACGCCTCAAGCTACGCTGCCAGAAAATCAATCCAACTCGACTACATAGCACTGAAAAGCCTCACTATGAGATTCTGCTATCGGTTGAAGATGAACTGGGCATTCATTTATCACCCAGTGAATTTATTTATGCTGCTGAACGCTATAACCGTATGCAAACCATTGACCGCTGGGTGATCCATAATGTGTTTATCTGGATCAAGGAGAATAGCGCCAAGCTGAATCATATTAATTGCTTAACCATCAACCTGTCAGGCCACTCCTTAAATGACGAAACTCTGATGGAATATATACTCGATGAATTACTGGCCTCGGATCTGCCCCGCAATAAGATTTGTTTCGAAGTAACTGAAACCGCAGCCGTTAAAAATCTTACCGATGCCGTAGAAGTGATTTCAGAGCTTAAAGATCTGGGCTTTAAATTTGCCCTCGATGACTTTGGCTCAGGCCTCTCATCCTACACTCACCTTAAAAAAATCCCTGTGGATTATCTGAAAATTGACGGTGCCTTCGTTAAAGGCATTGCCGATTCACCGGAAGATCTGGCCATGGTTAAATCAATTAACGAAATGGCGCACCTATTGGGAAAACAAACCATTGCTGAATATGTAGAAAACGCAGCCGTCAAAGAAAAGCTGGAGCAGATGGGTGTCGACTATGTACAGGGTTTCCATATTGAAAAACCCATGCCACTAGACAACCTGTTACAGGAACACCGTTATTCATCGTTGGCCGGTTAAGTCAGGCCAGCGATCAACGATGCGCTCGCTGTAACAATACCAACAGCTGCTTAACCTGCCGCTCAGCCTCTTCAACGATCTCCCAACCACAATTCATCAAGGTGCTTTGTATTTGCTGCTGCTTACGTCCAAGCAGTCCAGCAACAGCACTTTGATTACGGTGCAACAGGTAAAGGCTCACCACCTGTTGCTGCAAGGCCGTGAAACCACCCCACTGCCACAGCAACATATTCATCAAACTCTGCAACACAGGATCTATATGCCCAGCCCGTGTCGACAGCGACACAAAACGGCGCGAACGCTTAAGTTGTTGCATCATGCTGCCAGCCTGATAAAAGGCCGGACCATCAATTACGGTACTACGACGCGTATCCAGACCAGCCGTTAATTCCCCAAAACATAACACCATTCGAAATTTAGCCGGATGCAGATAATCCGATAACACGCGAGTGATATTATACAGCGACTGCGCCGAAGTCAGTACTGCCGCCACTTCATCGCCCCGAGTAATTTCAAAGGGTGCCAACAGGTGTTGTTCAAACTGCCGATTAAGCACGACTAATGCGGCCCCTAAAGAAACACTCAATGCCTGTCGGTCTGGCATCTTTGACGACTGCACCACATCTATCAACAGGACAAAATAATCGTTTGGCATAATTTTCACTGCGAACCTTAATTACCTTTAATAAACAAATAATACAATTTATATAAATAGTAAAGAATTAATAAAAATAATATGAGATGTATTTATAAATAACAATTTAATTATATTGTTATAATAAAAGCTTCAAGTTTCTTATAAATATTTAACCTGATCATATCTGTTCCCGCTTCAGCAGCATTGCTAGAATTACGCTTTGCTTCATTGGCCGGACACCCCACACTTGTCAAAACTCAACAAACAGCAACAACAGGCCATTGTTATAAACGACAGGCCTCTTCTCGTTTTGGCCGGTGCTGGTAGCGGTAAAACAACGGTAATTACTCACAAAATCGCCCACTTGGTAAACAAGAGCGGTATCGATCCTCGTCATATTTACGCGGTAACCTTTACCAATAAGGCGGCGCGAGAAATGAAGGCGCGCGTCTCAAAAGAACTTAAGGGCGATGCCGCCAAGGCCGTCAGCGTTAGTACCTTTCACAACCTCGGGCTCACCATCATTCGCAAGGAGCATCTGCACCTTAATGTTAAGCCGGGGTTTTCTTTATTTGATGCCCATGATGCGCTCACACTGATTCGTGATCTGCTGCCCAGCGAAGGCGATCAAACTCGCGAATTAGCCGGCCAAGCACAACATCAGATTTCCAACTGGAAAAATGCCATGGTCGAGCCTGAAGCGGCGCTGGCGCAGGCCAAAACCGGCAATGACATGACCATCGCTAATGTGTATGCGCTCTATAATCGAATGTTGCGCGCCTACAACGCGGTGGATTTTGACGACCTGATTTTGCTGCCAACCAAACTGTTTATGGAGCATCCGGAGGTTCTGGATCGCTGGCAGAATAAAATTCGTTATCTGCTAGTGGATGAGTATCAGGACACCAACGAAAGTCAGTACCTGTTGGTCAAACAACTGGTCGGCGTCCGCCAGGCCTTTACCGTGGTGGGCGATGATGACCAATCCATTTATGCCTGGCGTGGTGCGGTACCTGAAAACCTGGTGCGACTACAAAACGATTTCCCGCGTCTGGAAGTGATTAAGCTGGAGCAAAATTACCGCTCCTGCGGCTGCATTTTAAAAGCAGCCAACAAGGTCATCGCTAACAACGAGCATGTGTTTGAAAAGAAACTCTGGTGCGACATGGGTTACGGCGACCCTATTCGCATCCTGCAATGCAGCGATGAAGACGCCGAAGCCGAGCGCATTGCCACCGAAATTGTCAGCCAACGCTTACAAAAACGTAGCAACTTTGAAGACTTTGCCGTGCTGTATCGCGGCAATTACCAATCACGCATACTGGAACTCAAATTACAGCAGTTTCAAGTCCCCTACCGCATCAGTGGCGGCACCTCTTTTTTCGATAAGGCCGAGATCAAGGATATCCTTGCCTACCTACGCCTGATCGTAAACCCCGAAGACGACACCGCCTTCCTACGCATCATTAACGTGCCGCGTCGCCAAATTGGTTCCAGCACACTGGAAGCATTAGGCCAGTACGCTACCGAGCGGGAAATCAGCCTCTATCGTGCCTGCGACGAACTGGGCCTGGAACAACATCTCAAGCCACAACATCTCGATAAACTACGCCGTTTCCGGCACTGGCTCGATTCGGTCACACGTCGCTGGCATCAGCTGGAATTTGATGATGCAGCCAAGGAGATGGTTGACGAACTGGATTACGACAGCTGGCTCGAACAAAACAGCAGCAGCCGTGGTGTAGCTGACCGGCGTATGGCTAACATCTGGTATTTGATGGACGGCATCAAGAACAGCTTGCCAGAAGACAGCCGGAATGACCCCGTTGCCGATCTGGCCGACTCGCTGTCTCGTCTTATGTTGCGGGACATGCTGGAGCGTCAGAAGGACGAAGAAGACACCAATCAGGTGCAGCTGATGACCATGCATGCGGCCAAAGGATTAGAGTTTCCGCATGTATTTATCATGGGGCTGGAAGAGGAAATTCTGCCGCATCGCAACAGTATCGAAACTGAAAACATCGAAGAGGAACGGCGATTGTTTTACGTGGGCATTACCCGCGCCAAGCAAACACTGGCCCTGACACTCGCTAAAAAACGTAAGCAATACGGCGAGGTCATCGACACCAGCCTCAGTCGTTTTTTGGATGAGCTACCCGAAGAAGACCTTGAGTGGGAAGGCTCCAGCGATACCAATCCAGAGGCCAAACGCTCACGCGGGAAAAATGCGATCGCTGGCCTGCGCAATCTGATGGATATGATGTAAACAAGACAAGGAACAATTTGATAACAGGCAATGTCAGAAACTCATCGTCCAAACAGTTTTCGATAACGCCTTAACCTTTGACCCGCAGGAGCACACATGAGTCAAATCGCACGCTGGGCCACCACACTGGCACTGATTGTCTTCGCCCTCCCCCTTCATGCTGCAAGCAACGTCAGCACAGAAAACCTGCGCCATATTGACGTCAGCGGCAAGGGAATAATCAATGCAACGCCCGATATTGCCCTGCTAACACTGACCTTTTCTCAGCGTGACAAACTTGCTCTGCGCGCAAAAACAACTGTCGATGGCCAGGTCACAGAACTTCTGGCACTGGCTAAAAAATTAGCTATCGAAGACAAGGATATTCAAGCAGCAAGACTGACCATTTACCCTGAATATGATCATAAAAATAATCGTCAACTGATCGGCTTCAATGTCAGCCGTGCGGTACAAGTCAGACTGCGAGATCTGCTCAATTACCCAAAATTACTCGAAGCTAGCGTCGCGATTGGCGCCACTCATACCGGCCAACTGCAATTAGATTTCAGTAATCGCAACGATCTGGAAAACAAGGCGCTACAAGCAGCCTTTAAAGATGCCCAACAGCAGGCCAGATTACTGGCTCTGGTTGCCAACGATAAACTCGGTAAAACACTGTGGATTCATGCCTCCGGCAGCCACACGCCCACCCCCATGCGTATGACCATGATGTCAGAAAGGAAAGCCAATGCCAGTTACCCAACCGGCGAGATGGCCCTGTCGCGTCAGGTTCAAGTTCGTTTCGAGTTACAGGATTAATCACCCCTTTAAAGAGTGCAGGCTATGACTATCGAAGAAAACTCAAACTCCGTGCTAAGAGCCGAACGACATAGCAACGTCGAACCAAAGTCTGCAACACGCATTGCCATCATCCGTTCACTGGGTGTCATTATTTCGCTGGTTGTCATTGTGGTGTGCAGTTATTTGCTGTTTAACCTGTTCAAGGACAGCGTAGATATTCCTTTGCCCGGTTTAGAGAATCAGCAAAAAACACACGTAGCACCACCTGAAAGCGTCAGCCCGGCAGAAAGCAGCGCCCAACCCGATGCTAATTCACTACCTCAACCAGTCTCGAAGGTAAACCAACCCGTACTACCCAAACTAAACGACAGCGATAAAGAAATACGTGAAGCCGCAAGCCAGCTTAATCCTGCTTTAAAATGGGCCGAATGGATCACTACTGACGAGGCGATACGAAAATTTGTCGTAGTCATCGACAATCTGGCGACGGGGAAAATTTCGCGCAAATATTTACCGATCCCCAAGCCGGAACTCAAGTTTAAAAGCTCGCAAACTGGTGTAAAAGAATATATCGATACCCGCAGTTTCGAGCGCTATGGTCCTTACATAAGCCTTTTTGAAAACATCGATAACACTATGGCTGCCGCCCTTTACCAACACTACTCACCATTGCTGGAGCAGGCTTTTGCTGAATTGGGTTATACCGATAGAAACTTCCATAACACCCTGATGCAGGCGTTTAACGTGCTGTTATCCGCGCCAATCATTAATGCTGATATTGAACTGGTGCGGCCATCGGTATTTTATAAATTTGCCGATCCAGAGCTCGAACAAGCACTACCAGCACACAAGCAAATGATTCGTATGGGGCCGGAAAACGCCCGCAAACTGCAGAACAAAATTCGACAATTACAAACGGCGCTCAACCCTGCCAACCAATAACATTAAGGATAACCAGGACAACAACGCACACAGCAGCATAACGGCAGCCATCACCACAATACCGCCGTTATGCAGCAGCCCCACCAAACCACCCGCCAAGCCACCCAACCCCATACGAGTAATACCCAACACACCTGATGCAGTACCTGCGTGGCTGTCAAAGCAAGCCAGTGCAGCGCTGGTGGAATTTGAAGCCACCAAGCCTAACACCCCCACTGTCAGCACGCAGGGCAGCACAATACCAACCAAGCCAAGCCAGCCGGTCAAGCTATTGAGCAATAGGAAGACCGCAGCAATAACATGTATTGAAATACCGATTCGCAATAACTGCCCGCTGCCCAGACGCTTTAGCCAGCGAGCATTAAGGTAATTACAGCACATCATCAACAGGATATTGGCGCCAAACAAATAACCAAAATACTGCGACGGTACGCCAAAATATTCGATATAAACAAACGGCGAGCCGGTAATAAAGGCAAACATGGTGGCAAACACAAAACCGCCACACAGGTTATAACCCATGGCTTTGCGATGACTGACGATATGCCAGTGCGCCCGCAGTAAATGAAGTGGACGCAAAGACTGTCGTTTTTCAACGGGCAACGTCTCTGGCACCAGATAAAACACCATCAACAATGCCGCTAACCCAAACAACGCCAGACACCAGAAAATAGCCTGCCAGCCTGACCATACCAACAGATAACCGCCAACTGCCGGCGCCAATAATGGAATAATCGTCATCACGCCCATCACAAAAGACATCATACGCGCGGCGTCTTCACGTTCATAAAGGTCGCGTATCAAGGCCTGTATCACCACATTTCCTGCCGCCGCACCGAGCGCCTGACAAAGCCGCAGAACAATCAACTGCTCAACATTAACCACCTGCGTACAAAGCAAACTGGCGAGTGAAAATAACACCATGCCCACCAGCAACACATTGCGTCGCCCAAAACGATCAGACAACGGCCCAATAATGGCTTGGCTGACAGCCGCGCCTAACAAAAACATCGACAGGGTCTGCTGTACATAGCCGGTTGTACTACCCAATGCTCGCGACAGCGCCGGCATAGCGGGCAGATACATATCAACGGAGGCAGCCACCAGCCCGCTGAGCAGGCCAAAGGTAATAATCAGACGTAAAGGTATTTTCATTTCGCCATCAACAACTTAGAAAGCTGAGAAGCTATAGGGAGGAATTGCCTTAACAGGCGGATAAAATAACTGACAAGCTAGAATCACTCTGCCTGAGCCAGGTCGATCACACCTCTTTCAGTCACATGGAAAGCCGGCAGAAAAGTCCCTGGGTCCAATTTAGCGTCCAGTTCATAACTCACTGAAGAGTCGGGACTATCAATCAGGGATTTCAACAGTCGCAGACCATTAAGCCAGTCCAGCGTAGCAATAACTTCCAATGACGTGTCGGCATAACCGGCAATGGTAGGGATATCATTCGAAACACCACTAACCAGGTCATAGCCCTGCATCCGCAGGCTGTACTTCATACCCACCAAATTCAATGACACTGAATTTGGATTATTAATTCGTAGCCCAATGGCCAGGCGCTGCTCCAGTCCCTGCGACGGAAGCAGTTTTACCGATACCAACTTCACATCGGGTGCTTCAAAGGGCATCGACAAGCTAGCGCAACCCGACACCATCAAGAATAAGGCGAACAGGCTTGTACGCAGAAAAAAGGGACTTAGAAACTTAATCATGAGAAACACCTTATCAATCAATAATAAAATTGATCATCAGTTTTTTTACGCTTATTTGCAATGCTTCGGCCACTTGTAACGAACCATTAGCAAGGCCGACAGTCACACAGGACAATAACTTACTCTGTTCAGGAACGAATTTCATGAAACAACTGTTACTCGTACTTATCACCCTCGTCAGCTTCAATGCCTTGGCTAACGCTGAAAGCAACGAATCACCCAACAACTATGCCACCGCCACCTTTGCCGGTGGTTGTTTCTGGTGTATGGAACCACCCTACGACAAATTGAAAGGCGTGATCAGCACCACTTCCGGCTACATGGGTGGCCATGTAGATAAGCCAAGTTATCAACAGGTTTCACATGGCAACACCGGACACACCGAAGTGGTGCAGGTTATTTACGATCCCGCCGTTATCAGCTACGAAAAATTACTGCAAACCTTCTGGCACAATATTGACCCCACCGATACCCGCGGTCAGTTCTGCGACAAGGGCAGCCAGTACCGTACCGAAATTTTTTATCATAACGCTGAACAACGTGATTTGGCTCAGCAATCCAAAACAGCGCTGCGTGGAAACAAATCCTTTAAAGGCGACATCGTCACCCCGATTAGCGCCGCGCCCAGCTTCTTCCCGGCCGAGGGCTATCATCAGGATTATTACCAGAAAAATCCCATTCGCTATAAATACTACCGCTACAGCTGCGGCCGCGATAACCGCCTTGAACAACTGTGGGGAGATCAGGCTGGCCACTAGCCCAAGCTGCCATTGCCAATAACAGCTGTCATTTCGACCAGCGGGAGAAATCTTTCCCAGCAACATCGGCTATCACACAGAGTGACAAAAAAGATCCTATTTCTGCTAAACTCGCGCCTCAAGAAAAGGGCTACCGCCCGGCCTACAGGTAAGCAAAAGCATGAGTCAGGATAAGGTGTTCGCCTCTCCGCGCGAACAAATTGAAAAATTCAAATTCGACGACCGTGTCGCCTCAGTATTTGGCGACATGATCAGCCGCTCAGTGCCCGGCTACGGCATGATGTTGGACATGATCGGCGTCATCACGCGTGAAACCGTCAAACCCGGCAGCAACTGCTACGATCTCGGCTGTTCGTTAGGCGCGGGCATTCTCAGCATGCGTCACAACCTGCCGAACGACAGCTGCCGTATTATCGGGATTGATAATTCTGAAGCCATGACTTCGCGCTGCCAGCAAATCATCGATCAGGACGACTCTACTTCACCGGTCGATATTCGCTGTCAGGACATCATGGACACCCAAATCGAGAATGCCTCACTGGTGGTTATGAATCTGACCCTGCAATTTATCGAGCCATCCCTGCGCGAACCTTTACTGGAACACATCTACAACGGCCTCAATCCCGGTGGCGTGCTGGTACTTTCCGAAAAAACAAATATGCCCAACGAACACGAGCAGGATACCCTGACCGATTATTATTACGCCTTTAAACGTCAGCAGGGTTACAGCGATCTGGAAATCGCCCAGAAACGTGAGGCACTGGATAATGTGCTGATCCCGGACACTCTAGGTACCCACCGCACGCGTTTACATCAAGCCGGTTTCAGCCACGTTACGCCCTGGTTCCAGTGTTTTAATTTCATGTCTCTTTTAGCCCACAAATAACCATGATTAACTTCGACGACTTTTTCGCCCGCATTCATAACACCGAACTTGAGCAGTTTGGTGAGCCATTTAAAGCCGCAATCGCTGAACGTTTATACGGCCGCCAGCACGGAGACCTTGATCAGTGGGAACAGGTTATTAACGATCTACCTAACATCACACCCGATCAAGTGCATTATGATCGCGACGCACTCACCATTGGCTCAGCCGATCAAGTGGATGACGATCAACGGGATCAGTTAGTTGACGCGCTAAAAATGCTGATGCCCTGGCGCAAGGGACCCTTTGAGCTGTTTGGCATTAAAATTGATACTGAATGGCGATCCAATCTGAAGTGGGACCGTGTTGAACCGCACATCACGCCGCTCAAGGGTCGCCGCGTACTGGATGTTGGCTGCGGCAATTTGTATTACTGCTGGCGCATGATGGCGCAACAGCCGGAGCTGATCGTCGGCATCGACCCGTCGCATAAATACTTGATGCAGTTCGAGATATTCAAACGTTTTGTACCCGAGGCGCCGCTCTACTACCTGCCGCTGCGCAGTGAAGATTTACCCGAGCGTATGCAGGTTTTTGATACCGTGTTATCGATGGGCGTGTTCTATCATCGTCGCTCGCCCTTCGACCACTTGGAAGAGCTCAAACATGCCCTGCGCCCCGGTGGTGAGCTGGTGCTGGAAACACTCATTATCGACGGCGGTCTGGGTGAAGCATTAGTACCTGCAGATCGCTACGCACAAATGCGTAACGTCTGGTTCCTGCCCAGCTGCGACACACTGGTAGCCTGGCTTGAACGCATCGGCTTTGTCGATGTGCGAGTAATCAACGTCGCGCAAACCACCGTTGAAGAACAGCGTCGCACCGACTGGATGACCTTCCATTCGCTGGAAGAATATCTCAACCCTGACGACCACAACCTCACCATTGAGGGTTATCCGGCACCAAAGCGTGTGGTGATTGTCGCAAATAAACCGAGTTAGAAATTGGACCGCTGCCTGCGGAACTTCAAGGCCAACCTCACGTCATAACCGCTATCACTCATTAATGACGAGGCTTACATGCAACGCCGACAATTCCTGCGCTTTGGCGCACTATTCGCCACACTAGGCCCCTTATCTTTTGGCCTACAGGCTCACCAAAACCAAATCATCCCTATCACCTATTCCCGTGCAGAATGGCGCCAGCGCTTATCACCCGCACAATTTAATATTCTCAGAGACGAAGGCACCGAACGGGCTTTCAGTAGCGTGCTAAACAAAGAAAAACGTGCGGGACAGTACCTGTGCGCAGGTTGCGATTTACCGCTATTCAACTCAAACAGCAAATACGACAGCGGCACTGGCTGGCCCAGCTTTCACACCGCAATCACTGGCCACATAGCCACCAAACCCGATGAGAGCCTGTTTTATACCCGCACCGAATATCACTGCACCCGCTGCGGCGGCCATCAGGGTCATGTCTTTGATGATGGGCCTAAACCCACAGGCTTGCGCTGGTGTAATAATGGTGTGGCGTTAAAATTCCAGCCCTCCTGAACTGATATTTTCACTTATCTTTCGATTATCACAGCACTCAGTCCATTGAAAAAAGCCCTGTTTTGAACTAAACCTTAAGGGCACCTCGTATTTCTGGCGTTTCAGGACTCTGTTCAACAAACTAGCAGAGTTCTTCGGCTACCTGCCGTGTCACCCGCCCCACTGAATAGTTGATTATGTGGATCTATTTGAATGACTAGGCCAGCCCTAGATGTAACTATAAATGCAGCAAAACTGTTTCTCTTGCTGCTGGTCGGCCTGTGTCATTCAAACGCCCTAACAGCCTCCTCAAACTCTATGAGGGAGGTCTCAGAAAATCAAAATTGCCCTTATAATTATCACAAAGAAGGAAACACCTGCTTAAAAATCACCAAAGTGCATGGTGGAAAGTGGTATGGAGACAACCTGCGATGCAACAATGGCTATGTCCGTCTCGAAGAAACTAACGGTCTGGAGCGCTGCCACCAACTACATGAAATAACCAATGGTGGTTACCAAGGCCCCAGAATTAATTGTGCTCGTGGCTTCGTACCCGTCAACTGGATCTGTATGCCTCGTTCAATGATTCGTGATCGCTCATTAATCATGTCCATCAATATTTTCTGCCCAAAAGGTTATCAAGAATCCAGCGATTCGTGCATTCCCGATAAAGTAGAAAAAACCACTGTTGTGCGCGAACTCAGCATTCAGGGAATATCACTCTCAATGAGCGAAGAAGAGGCCTTTGCAGAACTATTTTCCAATAGTTACGAACACTTTGAAGACCCCATTTTAATCAGTGAAACACGCGGATTTTTCAAAAAAGAAACGGATGGTTCTTTCAGGCAAATTTATCTGAATACCAAGGGGCTGCCATTAACAGTCTATGAGGTTACCTATAAGCAGGCTTTTCCTACTAACTTCGCCTATGACACAGTCAAACAGTCCATTCTGCAACATTTTGGTAACCCGGATAAAATTAGCGATTTTCGTGATCGAGAGGTTTTCGTTTACCAGGATGAATCTTCATCACGTAGCCCGACACTCTCTATCAGCTTCCCCGGTAATCAAATTGTTATGCACATGGTCTGGCGCAATCTTGAAGCTCGGCTGATTGATAAAAAACGTGAAGAAGAGAAACGCCAAAAGGCATTACAAGAAAATCATAAACCTCAGCCCACTATCAAATACTAAATATACAGCCGTACCAACTGACCCGGTTTCCAGTGATATATCAACGAAAAATTACCGCCAATCCTGACGAAAATCTATTTTACACCCGCACCGAATATTACTGCGCGCGTTGCGGCGGCCATCAGGGACATGTCTTTGATGATGGGCCTAAACCAACAGGATTACGCTGGTGTAATAATGGCTTGGCGCTGCGGTTTGTAGCAGCTTAAAAAATCTGTCATTTCGACTGAAGGGAGAAATTTTGAATTATCGAGCAAGGATCCCTCACCAAAGTTCGGGATGACAAATTATAGGGAAAACGTTAGGCCGCCGTTTTAGGGTACTGATCCAACCCGAGTACTGCCCGGGTGTAATCCGCTTCAATCACTTCGGCCAAGCGTGCTTCATTATCAGACAATGTCGAACGATCATTCTCTCGATGCCACAAATGAATCACTGGAACCACTGAACGGCCGTCCTTGCGTTTTACACCATGACGAATCAACCGTACAGCCAGATCATCGTCCTCACACCCCCAACCTACATAACGCTCATCAAAGCCATTCACTGCTTGAAAGTCACTGCGCCACATCGACAGATTGCAGGTTTTCACACTATCCCAGGCCATCTGCTTATGGTATTTCGGAAACGGCAAAACTAACGGCGTTAGTCGCTTGATATCACCAGCCAGCCTGCGCACCAGCCACCGACCAACTGAAACAGGTGTTGTTTCACCCTGTAATACTCTGCTCGTATAGGCCTCAGTCATTAACACGCGGCTGCCTCTGATCAAAAAACCAGGCTCGGAACATTCGTGCTGTTTATCTATAAAATTAGGCAAAGCCAGGCAATCACCATCAATAAAGACCAAATAATCCCCGCTGGACAAAAATACAGCATGATTACGTGCCGCCGCCGCTCTAAAGCCGTCATCCTCATGCCAGGCATGAATCAACTGAAGTTTTCCACGCTGCTGGTATTTATCCACCAGGGCTTTGGTTTCCTGACCCGAACCATCATCAGCGATCACCACTTCAAAATGCTTATTATTTTGTTTTTCCAGCGCCACTAATACCAACTCAAGATAAGCTGGAGCATTATAGGTGGTCACAATAATAGAAATTATATTAATAGGCTGAGTCACGTGACGTCCTGTAGATGGTAAAGTGGTTAAACGATAATCAGGGTTAAACCTACCCAGCGGGTATCGCAGCGATACTATATGGAAATTTTAGATGAATAGAAACTATCCAAAATCATCCATTCTCAATAACGATGCGAGGTTGGCAACGAACCAGCCAACCACGTGTTCCAGCCGGCTTCAAAGGATTTGAGACCACCTGGGTAATTAGCATCAAAATACTCACTACCCGGTGTTGTCCAGCAATAATCTTCGGCCATATCGTTCATCATGCCCTTCAGAAAGCGTTTACCTTCCGGGTTTTCCATCAGGTAAAACACCAGTGACCAGGCTAATGAGTAATTATCCTGCAAATTACCGTTATACCATTGCTGCGGTGGCAAATTCACATAATCCTGCATAGCTATTAAAGCACCCTGCTGATGACGCTCTTGCAAATGACGCCAATGATAAGCCTCCACTTCAATCTGCCGGGACTGGCCACTGATTTCCAACCGCTCAAAGTATTCCGCCAAGCCTTCGTTAAACCAGCTTGGTGTCACACCATAGAGCCCCGCCATAATCACATGGGTCGCCTCATGTCGAATGACAGCGCGCATGGTATCTGGGGCATCTCCCTGAAACACCACTGCCTCATTATTCTCGCTGGTATAGAAACCGGAATTGGTTCGTAACTGTGGCGCTACTAGCGCTTTATATTCCTGAAATGCCTCTTGCGTGCCGATAATTCGCACATTCAGCGTTACTTTTCGCAAATGTTCCAGCTGTAAATCACGAGATAGAATACGGTATATCTGCCGCACCTCGGCACTCACTTTGTCGCGGGTAAAAGCTGGTAGGCTTGCGGCATCCTCAATCATCTTGAGTTTAAAGTACTGCTTACGGTCAGGATAAGAGATCGACATCATTTTACTGTTTCGGGTATCACCCGGTTTAGCATCAGTGTAATGAACCTGCCCGCTCTCATCGGTCCATCGATAAATTTTCGATGATGCGCTCTTCTCCAGCGCCGTAGTTTTAGTTTTACCGCAGGAGACAATTTGCTGGAATGCTTCACCGCTCTCTATGGATTTCAGGCTTTGTAAAAGCTCCGCTGGAGCCACCTGTTCAATTTCATTTATTACCTGTTCTATCGTGCCGCCAAATCGTTGCCAAACATAATTTTTCAGCGCAGCAATCATTTGCGGTCGCTCTTCGGAAGGCACAGAAAAAAGCGCCGAGCCCAGCGCTACAGCGGCAATAATAAGCAGTACAACGAAAAAGCGAATAACACGAAACAAAGTAACTTCCCAAAATAATTCAGCAATGTTTACAGTCTAGAATAATTTTCAGCACTTGCTCACGCTGGGGCACTTAAGCCACTCACTAGCCTTCCCTCATTGTTTCTACAAAACACCTTCAATAGGTTTTCAAAGCGCCCTATACTCGACCACTAAAGACCACTGAAAACAATCAGCAAGGGCCTCCACAAAAAGGACTAGACTCTCAATGGTAAAACAAAAAAAAGTAACTGCTCTGGTGCCAGCCTATCAGGCCGCTGATTTTATTCATAAAACCCTCGATTCCCTGTCAGCACAAACGCACGATAACTTCGATGTCATTTTATCCGTCGATCTCTGTGACGATGACACCTATGCAATTTGTCAAAAGCATTGTGATAGCGATCCCCGTTTCTCTATCTACAAGCAAGAAGAGCGCTTGGGATATGTGGGAAACTGTAATTTTTTGCTTAACCAAGCCAATGCGGATTATGTGTTATTTGCTTTTCATGACGACATCCTTGCAGCCGATTACGTGAAAAAACTTAGCGACGTATTGGATAGCAGGCCAGAGGTGATAATGGCCTATTCTGATGTATTGCTGACCGAGGTCAGTGGAGATTCTGAGCTTTGGGTATACAAGGAGATGGATAATCTACACAACCGAGTAGAACGCGGGTTAAAAATGTTGTGGCGAAAAGGTTTCTGGTGGGTACCCAACCGCGGTGTTTTCAAATTGCGCGAAGCGCGCAGGATTAACGGACTGAAAACACATGCCGCCGGAGAATTTTCAACCGACTTGCCCTGGCTGCTCCATATGTCATTACTGGGAGAATTTGCACGGGTACCAGAAACCTTATGTTTCAAGTTCTATAAGCCAGGTAGCCTCTCTAGAAACTGGAGCTTCTCCGCGGCACAGCATTACGCGCTTAGTGTCGCCTGTGCACGCGAATTGTGGAGTTCCGAATTATCGGTTGGGGAAAAAATACGCATGACGCTGCCTTTTTCCTTGAGAGTGATTAGGCTCAGGCTTAAAAGTCTGATAATGAAAATGCTAAGTTGACATATTAAATCTGTAAATAACACCCTGTAAATGCTCATTTAATCGGGCAACCCTAAGGAGATTTACTGGTTATGGATATAGATCCAGAAGGGAATAATGAGTATTTTGATGGTAGAGCTAAGCTGGTTTCATTTGCAAGGCATGAAGACGAACGTGGTGTTTTGCTACCATTTGATTTCAACGAAATGCCGTTTAAACCCTGCCGTTCTTTCGTGATAACCGGGTCCTCAGCTGGCACCGTGCGTGGTTGTCATGGTCATCACACCGCCCAGCAAATGCTGGTATGTTTACACGGGCGTATCGAAATCCTGATGCGCGACAATCATCAGGAAGTTTCGTTAGTCCTGGAGCCCAATTCGTTTGGGCTAATTTTCGGTCCCCGTGTCTGGTGTCAACAAACATACGTCCATGCAGGGTCTATTTTACAGGTCTTCACCGACGAACCCTACAGTCCAGCTTCATACATCGAGTAAAAGACTTTATAACAATAACTACCCCCACTAAGAGCACTACACTATGACAAAAGCGAAACGCATAGCCGTTCTAGGTTCAGGAATTATGGGCAGCTCCACCGCACTTTTTCTGGCACGTCGTGGTCACGACGTTACCCTTTACGATGCTTCAAGCACCCCCTTCTCAGGGGCAAGCCGCTGGAATGAGGGTAAGATACACTTAGGTTTTATCTATAGTGCAGATCCTTCGCTAAAGTCAGCACGCGAGGTCATACCAGGAGGGCTTACCTTCAAGCCACTGGTTGAAGAGTTAACAGGCTACTCGTTAGACACTACAACCACCGGCTGTGACGATATTTACTTATGTCATCGGGACTCAGTAGTAAATTCTGATGCCCTCTGGGATTACTCACAACGTGTCGCAGAAATGGTACGCCAACATCCAGACGCGGGGAGTTACCTTGTTGACGTTTCAGACTGCCGAGCCGAAAAACTGACAAAAAAAGAACTAGCTGGAATAACAAATTCGTCCGATATTGTTGCTGGATTTCGCGTCCCTGAGCGCTCGGTGGCAACAACGTGGGTCGCAGATCGCTTTGTCGATGCCCTGTCTTCGGAACCTCGTATAAAGCAGTGTATGAACACCTATGTAAAGGCTGTTTCTCCACTTACGAAAAACGACCGGAACGGCCAGTGGCATGTCGAAACAGAGGATCACGTATCTGCCCCCTATGACTACGTTGTCAACGCTCTTTGGGAAGGAAGAATGGCCGTAGACCTCACCGCAGGCATTGCCCCCACAGGAACCTGGTCCAACCGTTACAGATTGTCGTTATTTGTACGCACAACAGAGCC
>Ga0209395_1003072_pt1 | contig 21103 bp, 17 predicted proteins | sample GOMGulsemesocosm_3_FD_184635 | JGI IMG/M metagenome (GOLD analysis project Ga0209395, IMG submission 184635) | Methane-oxidizing microbial communities from mesocosms in the Gulf of Mexico - GOM9D Gulf of Mexico (SPAdes) (version 2) | ecosystem: Environmental > Aquatic > Marine > Cold seeps... | reverse complement strand
TACTTCAAAATCATTTAATTGATCATTGGTTAAGTCTTGTGGCGGACTCACAGTAGGGTCTAATGTTTTTGTATACCGTCTATAATCTCCTCTGACCAACTCTAGTTGACCAAAACGTAACACTACAGGCATTTTAAACTTGGTCATAAACATTCGAATAAATCGAATACTATTAAAATCAGAGATTCCATTTATTGGTGTTCCACTTCGAACTGGAATTCTAAATTGATACCATTTTGTTTTACTTGTACTTCCATCAGGTAAGGTTACATCTGTTTCTTTTTCATCTACAATATTATTTATCCCTTTCACCAGGTCATTTTTATTTAAAGAGACTTTGTATTCAAAGTAACTTTCTACAGTGTTCATGGTTTGGTCCTTATTAATATCTTCTACATCTGGATATGTCGATGAAGACGTTGGGTAGGATTCTGTAGATTGGTTTGCTGTTGGTGAATTTCCTTCGGTATTGTTAAAATTTTTATATCGTGTAATAACTGATGCATTGTTATTGTCAAATGCAGTGCTTCTAAAAAACTGAAAATTATCTGAGGAGATATCATTTGAATTTAGCTTTGAAACATCAAATACCTTAGATTGATAAAAACTCAATTCATCTTCATTTTTCAATCCATCCAGACCAATATCTTGATTTTTTCTTGCTGCATCGTCTACATCAAAAGCATATAAAATAGATTGATTTGTAGGCACATTTCCCCATACAGATTCAGTTATGTTGGTAGTAGATCCATCTGCAGGCATTCCGTTTTCATACATCTTTCTATTATCCTTTAAGATGTCTTCAGAAATATTTCCAAGGTTAATAAACAGCTCCCCAACCTGATTGCTTGGATTGTTTGGGTCTACCCCTACTGGCAACCCTTCTTCGTTTGTTATCGAATAGTCTTGATAGGGATCTTTAATCCAAAACTGAATGTATTCTACATTGGCTTGATCAAAGTTGTTTGTTGTTAATGGCCGCATAATTCCACCCCAGCGATCTTCTGGGTTAGAAAACGTTCCATTTGCATTAACTTCTGTACCTGTATCAAAATTATAAGTCCCTCTTTCGGAAGGAAAATACGCTAAATCTAGCGTTCTTACCAATACATTTTGTGTGATATCTAACTCTGTATTTGGAAACAATTCTGAATAGCCAATTTGTCGAACTTCGGTTCTAGACAATTCAAGATTATCAATATTTGCGGGTTTTTCTCCATTGCCATAAAACAACTGATCAATAGAATACCATGCTAATTTCGCTCTATTATTATTATAGGTTAGATCTGTAGCTGAGCCATTAAAATTTTGAGATTGAGGCGTACTTGCCGTAAACCAGTTTAATGGCGATAATAAATCAATAGGGATTTGAGATGCTTCAAAATCATCTACATACGAAGTTGCCTGTCCATTAATATCAATACCACTAGGTGATCCCGGAATTAAATAGGCAAAATCTGCTCTAATTGAGATATTTGATGGGGCATCTGTATCTACAAACGGGAGTTTATTTACCCATTTCGTGAACATCGGCATTTCTGCAGAATAATCTACATTCAACCCAATCATTGTATTATTTATTGGTTCGTTTCCAAAGTTTACTTTTTGAGTAATTGGTTGTTCATTGACGTTTAAAATAGTTCCTCCTAAAATAAATTTATCAGAAAAACGATGTTCAACTTCAACCCCCATAAACGTTTTTCGCTGTTGGTTAAAAACGGCATTATTTTCTGTAGAAACATTAATTGGCACTCCAGAAGCTTCCAGCCCTGGATCAATAATCTGCACCTTACCAAAGTTATAATCCACCACAAAATCGACTCCTTCTACCAACTGCCTTCCTCCTGCAGTTACTTTTACAGAACCTCTAGGCACATTAAAAGAATTCAATGAGATGCCGCCACTATTCTGAGATTTAGCATATCCTTTTAATAAGAATTTGTCTTTATTTTGAAAATTGTTTTTTGCTTGAGACTTTGTATTGGTATATAATTCCTCAAATATATAGGTGCTAAAATCTACAGCAGGGTCGTATACTTTTTTAAGTTCTTCTAAAAAAGATTGAGACCCAAAAGGTTCAGTATCTGGAAATATTATATATCCTTTAGATGAATTCACGGTAACATTTTCTACGTAATCAAAAAAGCCATCACCACCTGCAATTGCAAATGCACTTTGGTCTAATTTATCAAAATTTAAAACTTGTAAAAGAGGCTTGTTATCTATAGGGTTGTTGTTTACATCTTTTAAAGTTTTTTCTTGAATTGAATTTAAAGAAACGCCTGTTTTATCATCTCTATACATGATCTCAAATCGAAACCCATCTTGAGACAATGGAAATACGCCTAGTGCATACACATTTTTCATCATCAACCTCCACGTTGGAAATGCCAATTGGGTACCCGGCCTTTTGGTGGTTATAATTTCGCTACGAAGTAATTTTACGGCCAAATTATTGGGTGCATTAATTCCGTCATTAGATAGCTCCCCAACTTTAAAAGAGGTTTCAGAACTTCCGACGACTGTATATTCATAGGCCACAGCCAACACTTCTCCGTCAGACAATTTTCTATTCAGAGAAATAAACCCTAATTGAGGATTTAAGGTATATTCATTTGCTTCTAACTTTCTTGCATTTTGCAACACAGAATAATCTGTTCCTTGCTTCATATTAAACCCAGATAAGGCAGCATTTACTGTTGCAATATCTCTAATACCCCCTGTGTTAGTTAACACTGTAGCTAAATTATTTGCCGCATTTGCAGGAATATTTTTTCCAAACACTTGTGGTGGAGAGGTGGCCACTACATTGGCATTTACTAAATTAGTAGGTTCTGATTCTCCTATATCTGCCAATGCTACAATGCTTCTAAAATTTTCTGTATTAGAACTTCTATTCGTTACCCAAACTTCTATTCTAGTAATATTAATTGGGCTACTTATTAAGGGATAATTGGCTAATGAATTTTTATAATTCTCTCTAAAATACTGAGCTAAAAAGAAGTGCCTATCATCGTCATAATCTGTTGCTCTTAATTCAAAGGGTTCAATAGATGCCCCTGCTTCTGCGGTAACCGTTTTACTTTCTGAATTTTGCTGAGAAAACACCGCAGTCACAGACGTTTTACCAAACTGTAATTCTGTTTTTACACCAAATAAACTTTGAGATCCATTGATTAAAGAATTCTTAATAGGCATTGAAACATTACCTGCTTCTATTTTCCGAATAATATCATCCTCTGTTGGGGTGTATTCTAATTTAATTAAATTCTGAAAATCAAAGGTTGCCTGTGTATCATAATCTGCAGTTACCTTTAACCTTTTACCAACTTTTGCAATAATACTTGCGCTTATTTGCTGATCAAAATCAAACGTAAAACTACTTCTATTATTTTCTGATAATTGAGGATTATCAACATTCTGATAAATTCCACCCAACTTGATATTTAAACTACCCGATGGAATTACCTCCACTGAGTTACCTCCAAAAATAGATTCGAAAAACTTAGAGTTTACGTAATATTTTGGCAATAAATTACGTTGCGCAGCCTTCGCACCTTTCTTTTTACTTAATGCGTCGTTTTTCTCTTTAAAATAAGCTTTAATATCTTTCTTTAATCGATAGCTTTGATATTCTGACGGGGACATATAAATAGGAAGCCCCACTTTAAAATCTCCTAATTTTTCTACCACTATATACTTGTTCAATTTCTTATCAAATCGAACAACATAACTAGAGGGGTTCTTTAAAAATAAACTCCCTTTTTGATTGGCTTTAAAATTATATTTAAGCTTAGGAATGGAATCTTTTTTAATAGAATCCTGTTGTGTAGATGTGGATTGTGAAAAAACAGATGTAGTTGCTAATAAAGCAACTACACATATAATTAAACTATGAAAATATCTATTTTTCAAATTGACTACAAACTTTTTAATGCTTTCTTAATCAAGACTTCTACAGAAGCGTCTATCTGTTCTTTCAAAATGGTATTTAAAACCTTCTCAGATTGTTTTCTATTAAAACCTAACACTTCTAAAGCTGATAACGCCTCATCCTTGTTAGTATTGCTTGGAGCAAGAGAAATTGCATCCATATCAAATGTTTTTAAAATTTTATCTTTTAAATCTATAATAACTCGTTGAGCGGTTTTTGCTCCAATTCCTTTAACAGATTGTATAAGCGCAATGTTTTCTGTCGCAATTGCTTGCTGAATTTCTTCAGATGACATTGAAGATAACATGGTTCTTGCAATACTTGGCCCCACTCCAGAAACAGAAATAAGCAATCTAAAAATTTCTCTTTCGATCTTATTAATAAATCCATACAAGGTATGAGAATCTTCTTTGACCGTTAAATGAGAATACAATGTAATTGCTTCACTATCGGGCAAAGAAGAAAATGTATTTAAAGAAATATGCAATAAATAACCAACTCCAGAACAATCAATTACAACATATGTTGGTGTTTTCTCTACTAATCTTCCTTTAATTTGAGTGATCATTTATTGTTTCTTTTATTATAAATTATTTTTTTGTTTTTGCTGAGCATCTACTACTGCTACTGCAGACATATTTACCATCTCATCAACACTTGCCCCTAATTGTATGATATGAACCGGTTTTTTCAGTCCCATCATAATTGGACCAATAGATTCTACTTTATCAACCTGCTTCATTAATTTATAGGTAATGTTTGCAGCATCTAAATTAGGGAAAATAAGTACATTCACTTTTTTACCATTTAACTTAGAAAACGGGAATTCTTTTGCCAACATTTCTCTATTCAATGCAAAATCTGCTTGTAGCTCACCATCAATGACCACATCTGGAAAATGTCTATGGATATAAGAAACTGCTTCTCTAATTTTCACAGCACTTTCTGAATTAGAAGAACCAAAATTTGAATATGACAACATAGCTATATTTGGTTTTACGCCAAACATTCTTGCCAATGAGTAGGTAAGTTGAGAAATTTTTGCCAAATCTTTAGCATCTGGATTTACATTTATCGTTGTATCTGCTAAAAATAATGGCCCCTGTTTGGTCAACATTAAATTTGCCGCTGCAACTCGTGTAATTCCTTTGTCTTTCTCGATCAATTCCAGCATTGGTTTTACCACTGATGGATACGACCTTGAATACCCTGTTATTAGTGAATCTGCCTCCCCTACATTTACCATCATTGCTGCAAAATAATTACGCTCTCGCATCATTTTTTGAGCCTGAAATAAGGTAATTCCTTTTCGTTGTCGCGTTTTCCAGTATATTTCCCCAAAACGATTTCTACGCTCACTTTCCTCATCTGTTTTAGGGTCAATAATTGGCACATTAGCACTGAAACCTATCTCTTCTTTTAACTCTAAAATTACTTCTTTTCTCCCTAATAGAATTGGCTTTCCAATTTTTTCATCATAAACTCTTTGGGCAGCTTTTAAAACATCTAAATGATCTGCCTCTGCAAATACAATACTTTTAGGATTGTTTTTTGCTCTATTATGCAATAAACGCACTTCTTTACTCCCCGTTCCAGAACGTTCCATTAATTCTTCCTGGTATTTTTCCCAATCTGCAATTGGTTCTAAAGCAACTCCAGAATCTATTGCTGCTTTTGCAATAGCTGGAGGAATTTCATAAATTAATCTTGGATCAAATGGTTTTGGAATGATATATTCTTTACCAAAAGACAAACTAATTTCGTCGTACACAATATTTACTTGCTCTGGCACCGTTTTCTTTGCTAGATCTGCCAAGGCATGAACAGCTGCCATCTTCATTTCTTCGTTAATCTTTGTTGCTCTCACATCTAGTGCACCACGGAAAATAAACGGAAACCCAAGTACGTTATTTACTTGGTTAGGATGATCAGATCGCCCAGTTGCCATAATGATATCATCTCTGGTTTTAACGGCTAAATCATAATCAATTTCTGGAGTGGGATTTGCCATTGCAAATACGATTGGATCTTTGGCCATTGACAATAGCATTTCTGCCGTTACAACATCTCCTTTAGAAAGCCCAATAAATACATCTGCATTGTGCATAGCTTCTTCTAAGGTATGTACATCTTTATCGGTCGCAAACTCCTCTTTTTGCGATGTTAGGTTGCCTCTATCTTTTCTGATAACTCCCTTGCTATCGCACATAACAATGTTTTCTCTTTTAGCTCCTAAAGCCAAATACAACCGTGTACAAGAAATTGCAGCTGCTCCAGCTCCGTTTACCACAATTTTTACGTCAGAAATCTTTTTCTCTGTAATTTCTATAGCATTTTTTAACGCTGCTGCAGAAATAATTGCCGTTCCATGCTGGTCATCATGCATTACAGGAATGTCTAATTCCTCTTTCAACCTTCTTTCTATCTCAAAAGCTTCTGGAGCTTTAATATCTTCTAAATTAATTCCACCAAAAGTCGGTGCAATCGCCTTTACTGTTTCCACAAATTTATCTACATCAGTGGCATCAACTTCGATATCAAAAACATCAATGTCTGCAAAAATTTTAAACAACAATCCTTTCCCTTCCATTACTGGTTTTGACGCCAAAGGGCCAATATCTCCTAAACCTAAAACAGCAGTACCATTTGAGATTACCGCTACTAAGTTTCCTTTTGCGGTGTATTTATATGCATTGTTTGGATCTTTTTCTATTTCTAAACACGGTTCTGCCACCCCTGGAGAGTAGGCTAATGATAAATCGTGTTGTGTAGCGTATTTTTTTGTAGGAACCACTTCTATCTTTCCCGGTTTCGGTTTTGCGTGGTATAATAAAGCTTCTCGCCTTTTCCTAGATTCGCTCATGGTTTTAGTGTTTGAATGAACTGACAAATATACTCATTTTTAATATTGCTTATACCTAAAAAAAACAGATTATTAAGTAACGAAACATACATGTAAAGCGTCTACTCAAAAGACGAATGATTAACTTTAAGAAAATATTGTATCTTCTTTAACAAAAAATAGAGACAAGACTTTAAAAACAACCTATAAGTTTGTCTATCAATCAACAAAATTGAGTTATGAAAAAAATTACTACGCTTTTATTATTATTCACAATTTCTACCACTTTCTCCCAAATCAAAGGAAAAGTTACCGACAGCAAAAACAATCCACTATCTTTTGTAAGCATCTATTTAGATGGAACCATTACTGGAACAACCTCTAATGATGAAGGGTATTATGAACTCCCTATAAAACGAGCCAAAAAACATACGGTTGTATTTCAATTTTTAGGCTTTAAAACTTTAAAAAAAGACATTACAGTTAGGGCTAATTCACATCTACTAAATGTTAAACTAACTGAGGAAACCGTTACACTAAATGAAGTTCAAATAAGCAGTAAAGAGAACCCCGCAAATCAGATCATTAGAAATGTAATTGCACATAAGAAAAAGAACGAAAATAAAATTCAACAATTCACCGCTGATTTCTATTCTAGAGGATTGTATAAAATTAAAAATGCTCCGAAGAAAATTTTAGGTCAAAAGCTAGGCGATTTAGGTGGAGGATTGGACTCTACTAGAAGTGGAATTATCTATTTATCAGAAACCGTTTCAAAAATATCATACCAAAAACCAACCAACTTTAAAGAACATATTGTGGCTTCTAAAGTTAGTGGTTCTGACAATGGTGTTAGTTTTAACAGGGCCGAAGATGTGAATTTTAATTTATATAAAAACACCGTTGAAATCGGAAACGAAATTATTTCACCAATTGCAACTTATGCTTTTGGCTACTACAACTATAGGTTAGTCGGAAATTTTTACGATAAAAATGGTCAAATGATAAACAAAATTGCCATTTTACCAAAACGAAAAAATGATCGGGTTTTTACAGGTTTTATTTATGTTGCAGAAGATGATTGGGCCTTATATGGAACAGATATTACCGTAACAGGCGCACAGGTAAATTTACCAATGGTTGATGCATTACATTTTACGCAAAGCTTTAATAAAACCTTAAAAAATGATGCGTGGATCATAATATCTCAAACTATCGATTTTAAAATTGGCATGTTTGGAATAAATATAAATGGGCGATTTTCTGCTGCATATTCTAACTACAACTTCAGTCCAATTTTCACCAAAACTACGTTCGGAAAAGAGGTACTATCTTTTGAGAAGAATGCTACTAAAAAAGACTCTATTTATTGGAAAAAATTACGTCCTGTTCCTTTAACAACAGAAGAAGTAACAGACTATGTTGTTAAAGACAGCATTAAAACAATTCGAAAGTCTAAAAAATACCTGGATTCTGTTGATACAAAAAACAACAAACTTTCATGGTCATTCCCGATATCTGGGTATTCTTACAGAGATTCTTATAATAAGTGGTCTTTTAATATTGATTCTCCAATATCTGATTTAAACTTTAACACCGTGCAAGGCTGGAACTCAACCATTGGAATGCGTTATTTTAAAACCTTAAACGAAACAGGGAAATGGGTTAATTTTGGCACTAGCTTTAATTATGGATTCTCTGACAAAAAATTAAGACCTACCGCTTTTTTCGCTTACAAATGGAACAATATAGCGAGGCCTATTTTACGTTTTTCGGGAGGAATCACCACAAGGCAATTCAATTCGCAAAATCCAATTTCGACGTTTCACAATACCATAAGTTCTATCTATTTTGAAAGAAACTATAAAAAGATATATGAAAAAACCTATGCCAATGTCTCTTTTTCTAGAGAGTTAACCAATGGGTTTAGATTCTATAGTTCGTTAGAATTTGCTGACAGAAAGCCGCTATTTAACACCACCAATTATAGTGCAAAAAACATAAAGGATAGAGTATATTCATCTAACAACCCAAAAAATCCTTTCAGCAGCGCTGCATCATTTACTCCTCATAAAATTTGGACGTTAGACTTAGGAACAACAATTAATTTTGGAACAAAATACTTATCGTATCCAGATAGAAAATTTACAGTATACAACAACAAATACCCTTCATTATATCTGGGGTATCGAAAAACCTTTGGCTCAGGAAATTCAGAAAATCATTCTGATTACGTATATACACAATTAAGACAAGGTTTTTCTTTAGGAAATTTAGGACGTACTAAATACCGTATTAAAGGTGGGGTTTTCATAAATCAAAAGGACATCCCATTTATGGATTATGCTCATTTCAATGGAAATAAATTAGCTATTTCTCCAGGAAGTGGAACAATGAATCATTTTAACTTACTCGATTATTACGCCTATAGTACCAATAATCGTTTTGCAGAATTTCATGGAGAACACAACTTTAAAGGGTTTTTATTAGGCAAAATTCCATTGATTAATAAACTTAATTTTCATGTAGTTACTGGTGCAAAAGGGTTGTTTACTGGCGATCGAAAACCATACACAGAAGCTTCTATCGGTATAGACAATATTGGCTTTGGAAAATGGCGATTTTTACGTGTTGACTATGTTATTTCTAAAGGTGGTATCAACCAAAAACAAAAAGGATTTGTGTTTAGTTTGAGTTTGTTCTAAACGATACCTTATCTTTGTATCAAATGAAAATACAGGTCTTACTTTTTGGAATTACAACAGATTTATTAGGAGCTTCGTCATTAGAGGTTGAAGTTCCTAGTAATTCAACTATTGCTGTTTTTATAAAACAATTTTCAACAACATACCCACAATTAGAAAACATAGATTCGTATGCAATTGCTGTAAATGAAGAATATGCTTCTCACCAAACGGTGTTAACAGCAAATGATGTAGTTGCCATTATTCCACCTGTGAGTGGTGGTTAATTTTGTAAGTATTTTTTATCAACGTAAAAAGTACCGAAAGGCAAAATAGAAGCGACTAGCACTACTCCAAAAGCTTTGCCATTCCACTTTTCTGGCCCTTTTAACATACATGCCAACACCACATAAATCATAAATAGAATTCCGTGTGGCATTCCAAGCATTTTTACATAACTTGGGTCTTCACTAAGGTATTTAATGGGCGTTGCAATAAACAATAATAGCAAATACGAAACCCCCTCTAAAAAGCTGACAATTCTAAATATATTTTTCATTTTTAAAACTTCTAACATTAGCGAACAAAGATACGTTTTGATTTGTTATTTTTGTAAAAGTCATGGGCAAAACATCTATAAAAATTACTTCAGAAAAATTAAACCTACAAGAATGTTATAACTTTGTAACCGATGCTTCTTGTGGCGGCATTTCTGCCTTTGTTGGAACTGTAAGAAACGACACCAACGGAAAGGAAGTTGCGCAATTAGACTTCTCTACTTATAAACCGATGGCACTTAAGGAAATGCAAAAAATAGCTGATTTGGCACTGGAAAAATTTCCGATTGAAAAAATAGCAATACACCATGCAGAAGGTCTACTACAAATTGGAGAAATACCCGTAATAATCACCACCTCTTCCAAACACAGAAAAGCGGCTTTTGACGCCTGTCAGTTTGCAATCGACACCTTAAAAGAAACAGTACCAATCTGGAAAAAAGAGCATTTTTCAGATGGAGAAGTTTGGGTGAATGCACATCCATAATATTCGCTAAAAGCAGGTCCATTTATGATAAAATACCAACTCTCAACTACCACCAAAGAACTTGAAGAAATAATAGCCCTTCAACAAAAAAACCTACCTGTAAATATTTCTAGAAGTGAACTAAACGAACAGGGATTTGTTAGTGCTCAACACACATTAGAACTGTTAATAAAAATGCATGATGCGCATCCACATGTAATCGCTAAAAATGGTGATAAGGTGGTTGGATATGCCCTTTGTATGTTACAAGAATTCAGAAATGAAATTCCGCTATTAACCCCAATGTTTAACCTAACAGACATGGCAATCAAAGAATTAAATGAACCTATTAATTATATGGTAATGGGGCAAGTTTGTGTTGATAAAGCATATCGAAAACGCGGAATATTTAGAGGCCTATACAAGTATATGAAGGAAAACATATCCAACGAATACACTGCAATTATTACCGAGGTTGATGTAACAAACGTGCGCTCAATAAATGCCCATAAAGCGGTAGGTTTTGAAGTACTAAAAGAACATCAATCTAACAACCAAGTGTGGCAATTAATCATGCTTCGCGCTTAAACAATTTCCATTTTTTTCAACAGAAAAGAAGCATTCATATTTTTACAAATTCCTTTTTTTAGTGTGTAATCAAAATGCAATTCATCGTTATGAATTTGGGCATCAAAAAAATAATTTTCGATATCTTTAAACTCATCTTGCAATTCGCACAAACTAACATCATGAGTTGCTATAATCCCTGTAGATTTGGAGTTGCTTAATTTCTCAACAAATTTTTTGGAGCCTATCGCCTTGTCTTTGCTATTTGTTCCTTTTAAGATTTCGTCTAGAATAATAAAATAATCTTCCGTTTCTATTTGGTCTACAATAAATTTCAATCGCTTTAATTCAGAATAAAAATACGATTCATCATCTGCCAACGAGTCTGAAGTTCGCATGCTGGTGATTAATTTTATTGGGTTGTATTCCATTTTTTCTGCACAAACAGGCAAACCAATATTCGACATCACCATCGTTAGTGAAACCGATCTTAAAAAAGTACTTTTACCTGCCATATTTGCACCAGTAACTATAAAAAACTGTTCCTTATTAATTACAAAATCATTGTCTATTCTTTTGCTAGAATTTAATAAAGGATGCCCTAATTGTGTTGCTTTTATAATGGTTGGACCATCATTAATTTCTGGCATTACAAATGTTGGATGGTTGTAAGAAAAATTCGCTAAGGTATTTTGAGCATCAAAAAAGGTAATTACTTCGAACCATTTTTCTACCGTGTGTTTATACTTCGAAATCCATTTTTCTACTTTCATAGCATTCTGAATATCCCAAAGAAATAAAGCATTCCCTACAACGGCAATAATGATATTATTTCGCTGATCAAACGCATCTAAGATTCTAGAAAATTTCTGAAAAATTAAAGATGCCTTTTCCTTTTCTGATTGTAAGTTTCGTTGATTTTCTTGCAGTAGGGTTGAAGAAAAAGACTGCTTTTCTATTTCAGATAATAATTGATAATATTGTTTAAACGTCTCTTTTGCTTTATTAGATTGATTGTAAATATGACTTGTTTTTTTAAGTTGTGAAGCAGATATAAACAGCCCTATAAAAAACCAAATAACAAGTAATGTAAACGGAACCAACTCCAAACCAATACACACAATTAACGTTAATGAAATTAAATAAAACACTTTTACAAAAACCCTAAAATACTGTGGCAGAACGCTCGTGTAATTTTTTATATACCCTAAAATTGATTTTGAACTAAACTGTACTTTTACCAAACTAGCAATTGCAGAAAAATGCTGTCTCCAGGTTACTTTTTCTGTTAGCTCTTGAACAGCCTGTTGCTTTTCTTCAATGTGGTCAATTTTATTTTCAGTCAATAAAGTTGCGTACGCCTGCGCCCCTTCTTCGGTGGCTGTTCTGTTTGAGTACTGAAAAAATGAACCAATTCCGAACAGATCAATATCATTGCTGTAAAAGTGCTGTGCATCCACAAATTCACTTCCTGACTTTAAGCCTTTATAGTCCCCTTCAAAAACCGAAATCTCTGTCGTATTTATTTGTATTTTAGAAAGTAACAGCTCTTTTTCTATTTGCAATTTGGCATTTTTCACCAACAACAACGCGAAGATTGAAAAACCTATTACAGCAACAATAGCAACAGCGAGTCCATTTCCAAAGAAGTAATAGATACCGTAAACAGTTGTAAAAAACACCACCAAACGAAAAGCACTAATGGTATATAACGTTTTTTTTAATGCTGCTAAGGCGTTCTCAAGTGTTAATTTCTCTTGGGTATAAAATTGAATAGGGTTTCTCATTTAATAATCATTTATTCCGCCAGCCAAACTAAGAATGGTTGCTGTTGGAAATCTTTCTTTTAAGATTTGTGTTGTGCTATAACTGGTAATTCCTTTTTGGCAAACTAACACATATTTTTTTGAAGTATCAATTTTAAATTCTTCAATATTTAATTTTTTAACAGCAAATACGCTGTCCACTTTAAATGGGGTTTGTAGGTTTTCTAATACAGCGATGATTTCTACACTTCGCTTTCGTTCAGTATCCGAAATAATTTCCTTTAATTCTTTGGCTGCAATCAACCAATTTGGATTTTGCACTAGACAACTTGCATCAAAATAAGATTCTTTATTAAATATTTCTCGCACCGCTTCTCTAGAAACCAAGGCGTTCAATTTCATTTTCAATTGCGAGTTCTGTAAAGAGTTATATATCAATAATTTATTTATCAATGGTTTCCCTATTCCAGTTACCAATTTTAAGACCTCGTTTACTTGTTGCGCGGCAATCAAGCTCACAATGGAATTTAAGGTTCCCGCTTCTTCGCAGTTTGGAACATCTGTTGCCATTTTAGGAAAGGCATCTCTTAAGTTCGTCGAATAGCCCCCGTCTTCTTGCCTCACATTAAAACTAGCCACATACCCATCAAATTTATACAAAGAACCGTACACTAATGGTTTGTTTTTTAACACACAGGCGTCATTTAACAAATACTTTGTTGGCAATGAATCTGTTCCGTCAATAACAATATCTACATGCTCAATCAGTTCGAAAATATTCTTTTTGGTAATTGGCAAATCACTAAAAGTAACTTCTGTATACGGCGCTCGGTTTTTTATAAAATTTGCCAGAGTTGCTGCTTTTGATTTTCCAACATCTGCCAGCGAATAAAAAACTTGACGATGTAAATTGGTAGCATCAATCGTATCGAAATCTACCAAATGAATATGACCAATTCCACTTGCTGCTAAATGCACAGCAATCGGACTTCCTAAGCCTCCACAACCAACCATCAAAACAGCAGCGTTCTGTAGTTTTTGTTGCCCAACCTCACCTATTTCAGGTAAGGTAATTTGACGTTTATAAAGTTGGCTTTTTGTTGGCTTCATGTTTATGCTAGACCTCATTTCGAAATGAGTTTTTTTTCAGCGAATGTGAAATCGCTTCGATCTTTATGAGATTACTCCTATGGTCGAAACGGTAATCTTCTTATTTTTTTAATTCGTCTTTTACAGCTTCAAACTCTTCTGGAGTATTAATATTCCGTAACAAAGCATCATCAACCTCAACAATTTCAACATCAGAATTGATTAATGGTTTACGTGGACAGGAATATCCTTGTGCTAAATATTGCAATAAAATTGGATATGCTTTTGGTTCGTAAATAGTAATTAAAGGTTCTACAAACTCCTTGCCTTTTCCTTTTATTGCTGTGGCAATTTTAGTGGGGTTTCTTTTGCTCAGTAACAACTCAATCAAAGCGTCATTTACAAAAGGAAGATCTGTTGCCAGTACTAACCAAGCCGAATTTGGATCTTTTTGAAATGCAGAACAGATTCCACCAAAAGGCCCTAAATTTAAAAAGGCATCATGAATTTCATTTTCATTTCCAGCATCGTTTCGCACCGAATAATATGTTTTCAACGTATTGTTTTCTAACAATTCTTTTACGTATTCTTTTTGTGGTTTACCAAAATACTCTAATTGAGATTTATCAGTTCCCATTCGTGTACTTTTTCCACCAACCAAGACCAAACCCTTTATTTTCGGAATTGTCTCTTGTATCAATCCTGAAATATGATTGGTGATGTTTTCAATGTCTGACAATTCATATTGTGGAATTTCCTTCCAGTTTGGGAATTTGTCCTCTAATGATTGAAATGGCTCAATAGCATTCGTTAATTTTATAAAGAACGCTACTTCAGAAATTTGATCAATTCTTTTATTGATGGATGCTTCTTTTTCTGGGTCTAAAAAAACTACTTGTTTTGCCCCTGCGTAATGATTTCCATTTATAAATACGTAATCGTGTTGTGCAAATTGTACACGTTGCGCAAATTTATTTACCTTACTAGAAGTAGTTATTTGTGCATTTCCTTGGTGATGAAATACATATTCTGACAACATCTTTTCTTCAACATCTTTTGCATGTGACGCATCAAAATAAGCCAGTTTATAATTTGATAAATTTTTAGAAACTTGTTGTACAACATCAGAAATTACGCCACATTTTGTTCCTAACAACACCAATTCATTTGGTGCAAAGGTGTCGTTCTTTCTTTTTGTAATGTTTGTATGTTTAGTATGCTTAGTCATTTTTAATATCGGATTTTCCTCCAGTTTTCTCTACGAGTTTCACTTCGTTAATCACCATTTTTTGCGAAATTGCTTTACACATATCATAAATGGTTAAACAAGCAATATTTACCCCTGTCAAGGCTTCCATTTCTACACCAGTCTTTCCTTCTATGGTTACAGTACAAAAGACTGCAATATGTTCATCATCTACAATATCGATATCAATATCAACTCCATTAATTAATAAGGGGTGACACATAGGAATCAGTTCTGATGTTTTTTTTACGGCTTGAATCCCGGCAATTATTGCCGTTTGAAAAACAGGTCCCTTTTTGGTTATTAAATCATCATTTGTAAAATGAGAAATAATTTCGGTTCCTAAAAACATGCTTGCTTTTGCAACAGCAGTTCTTTTGGTAACTGCCTTGCCAGAAACATTGACCATTTTAGGTTGATTTTTTTTATTTAAATGCGTGAAACTCATTTAAAGGTTTTTAGTGTTGAATGTTTAGTATAAATATTCTCAAACTGACAAACGAGATGTCACTTCGAGTGATTTTTGATTTTATGAGAAAATTGTATCGAGAAGCTATTTGAATTTCTTCTTCGCTAAATTAGGAAGTTTTTCAAACTCACCATCAATCAAAGCTTCTTTTTTAACTCTAGACCATTTTTTTAATTGTTTTTCTGTTTCAATTGCTATTTCAACGTTTGTAAATTCACAATAAAAAACCAATTCAACGGGTCTTCTTTTAAAAGTATAACTTCACTCATGTTTTCCTAGTTGATGCTGTTCTATTCTATTTTCTAAATAAGTTTTCATTCTTTCTTTTTCTAAACATATGTTCTCGATACAATTTTCCTCTCATTTCAATCGAAAAAAACCACTCGAACTGACAACTAATTTTAATCTTTAATTACTACTCAAATGTCACATCGAGTGATTATCTATATCTAATTACTGAAAAAACTTCTCCTTTTTCAAACTCAGTTTGTCCTGCTGGTAATTGTATAAATGCATTTGTGTTTACCAAACTTGCTAAATCCCCAGAACCATTTCCAGCAATTGGCGTTGCAATTAAATGTCCGTATCTATAACTTAATTGCACTTGCAAAAAGTATGTTAGATTGGGTTTAAATGTTACGTTTTCTGCTAAAATTGCATTTTCTGCTAGCTGTTCTACGCCAACAGACTTGTAATACCAAGGATAAAAATAGGCCAAACAATTGACAAATGTAGAAATTGGATTCCCAGGAAACCCGAACACAATTGTGTTCTTTTGGCTTGTACTCTTAGTACGTTTATCTGCATGCTGATAAACCCCCTGTGCATTAGTTACTGCGCGGCCGTAGAAAAATGGTTTTCCTGGTCGTTGTGCTACTTTATGAAACAGTTTTTCTACACCTAACTCATCAAAAACTTCTGGTAAAAAATCATATTTCCCTTTACTAACCGCACCACTAAATAGCAACACATCAAAGTCTTCTAAATAGGCTTTTATCTTCTCTTTTAAAATAGGTTTATCATCTGTTAGATGCGACGTTTCTGAAGGGATATGTAATTTTTCTAACAAAGAAACTAAGGTAAATACATTGCTTCTTCTTATTTGATGTGTTAACGGTATTTCATCTACTCCAACCAACTCGTCACCTGTAGAAACAATCATTACTTTCGGAGTTTTTGCAACCTTGACAGTTGCTTTTCCAACAGTTGCCAATACGCCTATTTCTGCTGCAGAGATTATTGTGTTTTCCTTAATTAATAGATCGCCAACTTTTCCGTCTTTACCTTTTTGATGAATATTTTGGGCATCATTGATGCTTTCTATATTAATGGTCGCAATGTTTTCTTTAATGGTTACATCTTCATATCTAATTACCGCTGATGTGTTGTTTGGCAGCACTGCACCTGTCATTACCTCAATGCAATTCGCTGAGTTTTGCAAACTAATTTGTTCACTTCCTGCGGCTTGAATTCCTTCTATATAAAAACTACGTTGCCCTTTTTTGAAGCTCAAAAAATCAATAGAAATCCCATCCATAGAAACCCTATTGAATGGTGGAAAGTCTCTATCAGCCCTAATGTTTTCTTTTAAAATTCTACCTACTGATTGTATAAACGGAATTTCTTTAACGCCGAATTCTTGGGCTGTATCTAATATGGATTGTATAGCGTTTTCTACTGAAATCATTTAAAAAATTGTTTATTCGTTTATACAGTTACACCCTAAACTTTTTCACCCTCCTATAGTACTCATACTCTCAGAAACATCTCCTTTAGTTCTATTTTCTTCAGCAATAAAACCATTTTCTGGTTTCTTTTTCACCAATGATAAAAAGAGTTCTTTTAAATCATCATTTGAGGCCCCGTTACGAATAAAATCTCTCAGATTAAATACACCATCATCAAACAAACAGTTTTTAAAAGTTCCGGTTGATGTAATTCTAATTCGATTACAATCTCCACAAATAGTTCTAGTAAATGCCGGAATAATACCAACGGTTCCTCTGTGGTTTTCTATAGAAAAATTACGGGATGTTGATGATTTTTCAGAGGGAATTGCTGAAACATCAAATTCTGATTTTATCTCATTTAATATCTTGTTATAATTCCAAGATTCTTGCATTTCTCGCTGTCCTTTTCCGTTAAAAGGCATTTCTTCTATAAACCGAACAGCCATATCTTTTTCTTTGGTCAATCGAACAAAGTCAGTAATCTCGTTGGTGTTAATTCCAGATTGAACAACCACATTGAGTTTTAAATTCATGTTGCTTTTCTCTAGAGCTTCCATGGTTTTAAAAACTTCATCAAAGACATTTCTACGGGTAATCTCATTAAACTTCCCAGCCTGCAAACTATCAATACTTAAATTGATGTTTTTTATTTTCTGTAACTTTTCAAGTGTTTCGATGTGTTTGTGAATCATCACACCATTTGTAGTAATATTAATATCTTCTAACAAATCATTAAAAGACAACATTTCTAAAAAATCTACAAATCCTTTTCTAACAAATGGCTCTCCACCGGTTAATCTAATTTTAGTAACACCAAGCTCTGTAAGCACCCGAACAATCCGATACATCTCTTTATAGGAAAGTAAGTCATTTCTTGGTACAATTTCAATTCCGTGGGCAGGCATGCAATATTGGCATCGCAAGTTACAACGATCAGTTATTGCTAACCGAACGTAGTTTATTTGCCGACCAAAACTATCTACCAAACCACTCATAATTTACCTACAAAAATTACACAACTCATCGCACTACCTTATTAGACGTTAATGAGGCAATTTCTTACTTAATACCCCGTAAATAAAAGCGCCTAAGGTGGCTCCTAGAATCACAATTAAAATTGCGGTAACTCCGTGACCTATCAACACAAACATCGGTCCAGGACAAGCGCCGGCTAAGGCCCAACCTAATCCAAAGATTGTACCGCCAACTAGGGTTCTAATAACTCCTTTTTTCTTATCCTTAACAGGAATATTTTCTCCTTTGTGGTTTTTTATCGCTCCCTTTTTAAACAATTGCATAAAAACCATTGAGAGCATTACTGCTCCTCCTATAATTCCAAACATATGGAATGATTGGAATTTAAACATTTCGTAGATTCTATACCAAGAAACCACTTCTGACTTGCTTAGTATGATTCCGAATACTACTCCGATAATTAAAAATTTAATATTTTTCATTTTATATATTTTTAGTACTCACTTTTACTTCTCGACTGCGCTCAAAGTATTAAAGCTTGCTATGTATCTATTTTTTAATTGCCAATTATTGGCTAAAAGATTAACGGGATTAAAAACCACGTCATAATTAAACCACCAGCAAAAAAACCAATAACCGCTAATAAGGATGGTAACTGTAAGCTACTTAAGCCAGTAATTGCATGTCCCGAAGTACATCCACCCGCATATCTTGCACCAAATCCAACCATAAATCCAGCACCGATTAATACGGCAAATCCTTTTAACGAAAAGATATTTTCCGTGCTAAAAATTTCTGAAGGCACATACGATTGTCCTGCGTTTGCAAACCCTAGCTCTGTTAATTCAGAAACCGTTTCTGGGTTTAAAACAATAGGATCTCCAGACATTAAATAATGAGAAGCGATATAGCCACCAACAATAATTCCAACAACAAATAGCAAACTCCAAGTTTGCATTTTCCAATCTTTTTTAAAGTAATCAGATACTTTACCTGCACCACCAATGGTACAAAATGTTTCTAAGTTTGATGACACTCCGAAACCACGCCCGAAATAATTCATTAATAATAACACAATTGCTATCATGGGGCCAGCAACATACCATGCCCAGGGTTGAGAGATAAATTCCATATTATTTATTTTAGTTGAGTATTTATATATTTCATGGTCGCTTTTGTAGCACCAATATTATCTTTTATAAAATGGGTGTTGATTTCCCCAAGTTGGTTTCTATAACTTTCATTTTCTTTTAGCTTTGTAAAAATAGTTGAAAATTCTTTCTGATTTGCAATTACTTTACATCCATTTAAAGCTACTAAATCTACCACTTCTTTGTACTTTTTATAGACGGGTCCAATTACTATTGGCACACCAAAAGTAGCTGGCTCTAAAATATTATGCACCCCGTTCTTTGTTAAACCTCCTCCAACATAAGCAGCATCAGCCATCGCATAAATCTTCGTTAAAACTCCAATTGTATCTACAATAAACACCTTAAATTCTGATAGTTTCTTCCCTTCTTTTTCTGAATACAACACTGTTTTCTTTAGGATTGATTTTTTTAAGGCATTGATGTCATTGGCATTCATGTTATGCGGAGCAATGATAAATTTCTCATCATTCTCGGAAGTATTATTTATATAATTTACGACGAATTTTTCATCTTCTTTCCAGGTACTACCAGCAACAACCGTGTATTGATTGTTCTTAAATTCTGATATATAATCTAGTTCATTGTCTTGTTGTAAGATTTCATACACCCTATCAAAACGAGTATCGCCACTAATAGTTGCATTGTCTTGATTGATGGTTTTTAATAAGTCTTTAGAGGTGCGGTCTTGCACAAAAAAGTGGTCAAATGCTTGTAATGACTTCCTCATAAAACCTCCCCAAGGGGTAAAGAAAATTTGATTTTTCCTAAAAATACCAGAGACCAATAGGGTGGGTATTTTTCTTTCCTGCAACCCTTTCAAGTAATTAGGCCAGAATTCATATTTTATAAATATTGCCATGACCGGATTCACAAGATTTAGGAATTGCTGCACGTTTTTGCTAGAATCCATTGGTAAATAGCAAACTAAATCTACTAGCTCATAATCTTTACGAACTTCATATCCCGAGGGAGAAAAAAAAGTGAGGAGTATTTTATGCGACGGGTATGCTTGCTTTAATTGTTCGATAATTGGTCTTCCTTGCTCAAATTCGCCTAAGGAAGCAGCATGAAACCAAACAATTTTATCATCGGTATTAAAAACGGAAAGCTTCTCAAAAGCAGTTGCTCTTCCAGCAACAAATAATTTTATTTTTTTATTGAATAGGGCAATAATCGACAAGAAAAAAGTCGCCATTATTACAATACAATTATAAAGTTTATTCATGGAATGTAAATGTACAAAATACAAGTACAATACCATTTCTATATTGAAATAACCGTGGTAAAACAGCATAAAAAAACTCCCAAACGTAGGTTTGGGAGTTTTTAATTATATTTCTGAGGTCTTATACTTCGAAAGGCTCAACAGATACATAAGATCTATTGTCTCTTTTCTTACGAAATTGTACAACACCATCTACTCTAGCATGTAATGTATGGTCTTTCCCCATATATACATTCTCTCCTGGATTGTGTGTTGTTCCTCTTTGGCGTACAATAATGTTCCCTGCAATTGCAGCTTGACCACCAAATATTTTTACTCCTAGACGTTTCGATTCTGATTCTCTACCATTCTTCGAACTACCTACTCCTTTTTTATGTGCCATGATTGTATGGTTTTAAA